>Ga0247608_10000390_pt1 | contig 73429 bp, 56 predicted proteins | sample 176DNAGHGlowgp2_FD_193490 | JGI IMG/M metagenome (GOLD analysis project Ga0247608, IMG submission 193490) | Sheep rumen microbial communities from Palmerston North, Manawatu-Wanganui, New Zealand - 1766 DNA GHGlow gp2 | ecosystem: Host-associated > Mammals > Digestive system > Stomach > Rumen ... | reverse complement strand
CGAGGAACTTACAAAACGAAACTCGTAATTTTACGCTGCGTTAGGGATTGGAGCCACGCCGAAGGCGGCCACTGGACTGAGCGAACAAAGTGAGCGAGGGAAGAGGCTGGAGCGATAGCGGAATGGTTCGATAAATCTCACCCCTCCCATTTTTCGATGTTCCTAAACGACAGTCGCGATGGACTGTCGTTTTTAACGGAACTTCGATTAAGGGGGAACGCCCGGAAAAATCCCTCTGAAAAATAAATCTTGTAGACCGTCAGTAAATTCATTAAAATATCCCACATGAGTAATACTAACGAATTATGCCCTTGTGGTTCGGGCAAAAAATATGGCGAATGCTGTGAACCAATTATCAAAGGAAAAACTAAGGCTCCTAGTGCAGAAGCTTGTATGCGCGCACGCTACACTTCTTATGTAGTTGGTGAAATCGACTACATCATCAACTCTTGCGAAGAAGGCGAAGGAATCGGCGAAATTGACCGCAAGGCAACAGAAGACTGGAGCAAGCAGTCACAGTGGAACGGACTTAAAATTCTCCGCACAGAAAAAGGCGAAAAAGAAGACGAAGAAATCGTTGAATTCGAAGCAGACTACACACTTCACAATATGCACGACGTTCATCACGAAATCTCTCTTTTCAAGAAGGTTAATGATGACTGGAAATATGTTGCAGGTAATGTAATTCCTACAACTGTAAAACGTGTTGGTGCAAAGGTTGGTCGTAACGATCCATGCCCTTGCGGAAGCGGAAAGAAATACAAACAGTGCTGCGGTAGATAAAACTGTAGTGTCATTGTCTGGCTTGACCAGACAATCTAGATTCCCCGGTCGAGCCGGGGAATGACAGGTCTTTTATAATATGTTCATAACCGGTTTTCACTCAATCGAAGAAAAAGTTCGCTCTCAGAAAAAGGATGCCCAGTCTGCTTCAAAGGCTGGTGCTTCATCCGGCTACAAAATTTATTTCAGCAAGCCGGGCCCTCGTGTAAAAAAGATTCTCGCTGCCGCAAAAGAGGCAGGAATCACCTGCGAGCAGACAAATGATGTCGAACTCAACAAGCTTGTAAGCGGTCTGGACGAAAGTCTGCGAGACCACCGCGGTATCGTAATGGAGATTTCCGGCGCTAAGCAGCCGGCGGCTAATCTTGTAGACTTTGATTCCTGGGTGAAAACACACAGCGGCGAGGCCGGCAAGTCCGGTGCGGACGGCGATGCCGAGGTGGACGAAAAAGCCACATCCCGCTGCACCGTCGTAATCCTCGACAGCATCACCGACCCCCACAACGTAGGCGCCATACTCCGCAGCTGCGACCAGTTTGGTGCTTCACTCGTAGTAATACCGGAACACAATTCAGCCAGCGACATAGCCGGCAACGAAGTAATAGGCCGCACAAGCGCCGGAGCAAGTGCATGGGTACCAGTAGCAATAGTAAATAACCTGGTACGCGCCGCTGAACAGCTCAAGCAGGCCGGCTTCTGGGTGTACGGAGCCGATGCCGGCGGCAAGAACTGCCGCACAATAGACTTCCCTGCAAAATCCGTTCTCATAATGGGCAGCGAGGGCACCGGCATGTCACAACTGCTCGAAAAACAGTGCGACACAATCGTTTCAATTCCAACCTGCGGAAAAATCGACAGCCTTAATGTTTCAGTAGCAGCCGGCGTCCTTTTATACGAACTCTCAAAATAGTGCGTCATTGCGAGGAGCCCGAAAGGGCGACGCGGCAATCTATTTTTATTTTGACAAAACCTCTAAATAATGTCATAATAAATCAAATCAAAAAAATGAGGTGTTCCTATGTCCAGACAAGATGATATCGCAGAAAAAGCAGTAAGAAAATCAACCTTAAAATCACTTAAGAAAAAGAAGCGTTCCCGCCTTATCCAGCTTAAAAAAGATTACGAAAGTGCCGTACAGCAGATTAATATTCAGTACGCAGAAGACCCGGAACGCCTCAAGGCAAAATACGCAGCAGAAGAATATGCAAAAAACGAAAAAGCAAAAAAGCGTGCAGCACGCCGCATAGAAAACGAAAAGAAGCTTCTTGAGCTTGCAAAAAAATCACGCCGCCTTACACTGGGCGAAGAAATCGGAAGCTCAATTGTTCAGGGAATTGGTGTAATGCTTTTTATCGCAGCCACAGCAATTCTCGATACAATCGCCGTTGGCCAGCTCAAAACCTTTGTAAATGTAACAACAGTTTTCTATTCACTTTTCGGCGCTTCAATGATACTCATGTACCTCTGCTCAGTACTTCAGCATGCGCTTACAAACATCACCGCAAAACAGGTCTTCAACCGCCTCTCGCATGTATTCTCCTTCCTGATTATAGGCTTTGGATACAGCGCATACACAATCACAAAGATTCAGGGAAATACAGGCTGGATTCTTTTCGGAATCGTCTGGGCTCTCGTTCTTGTCGGCATTCTCTTCTATGCAATAGCCGGTGAAAAATACGAAAAACTCAATGTAGTGCTTTACATACTTGCAGGCTTCTCAGGCCTCTTCGTAGCAAAAAATCTCTTCGAAGTCCTTTCTGCAAAAAGCTTCAGCATGCTGGTTCTCGGTGCAGCCTTCTACCTCGTAGGCATCATTTTCTACAACCTCAAGAAAATCAAGTTCATGCACCTCTTCAGCAACATCATCATGCTCTTTGGCAGCGTTTACATTTTCTTCTCGCTCTTCTTCTTAGGAGCATAAATTTTTATAAAGGAGGGGGAAGTCTCCCCCTCGCGCCAGCCCGCTTCGCGGTCTTGCGCTACCCCTTCTAACGGGGGCTCCGCCCCCGTAACGCCCCCGGTCAAGTAACTATATTACAATTCATTAAGACTGGTATTCAAATAAGAATAGCGGTCGTTCAACCAGTCCGTCAGATAATCAATTTCACTCTGGTAAGTAGTTCTTTTATAATATCCGGAAGGATTAGGCCATACATATTTTCCAAGAATTTCCCATCGCGAAAAATTCACATATGCAGCTTTCTGCAAAGACAAAGCCTCTTCTGGAATCCATGTATTTATAGATGCGTAAAGAGGCTCTCTTGTAGAATTCCATTTATTCTTTACATTGTTTACAAATCCTGCATCAAAGAACATTTGATGAATCCAGATAGAATTATTTTTTACATATAAATCTTCAGTAGAATCACAGTCAGCATAATTTACATTTCCGTATGCAAGGTCAAAGTCCCAGTTAGGTCCCATATGAATAAGCTTATCAGAAGGATCATAATAAAAATAAATAGAAGCATAATTTGCAGAATCAACATTTTTACCAAGTTCATTCATCAGATACCAGGCAATGACAGAAGCTTCGTCAAAGTACTTTCTCCAGCCATTTGCAGGGTCGGCAAAGTTTTCACTGTAAAGAGCATCTTCTGCTGTCTGAATTATGTCTTTCACCCTCTGCTGAATTTCGTCACTAACTTCATCAGGATCTTTTAAACTTATGCAGACACCTCTGCCTGTTACAAAATTAAAGACTTCATCCTGCCTGCCATCAATTTCAAAAATAAAGCCGCCCTTGTCTATACTTTTGGCTTTGCTTATATCTTTTATGTTTACGCGGTTATCATCAATTTTAATCTGTTCACCCAGCATATACACGCCCTTGTACTGGCCGTTAAGAATAAGGTGAACAGACTTAAAAGAAGGATTCCAGGTTTCCTTGTAAATACTGTTTGCAAGGTATGAAGCATAAAGATTTCGCAAAAGAGTTTTGTCGCTGTAATTTGCAATCAAAACCCATCTTTTGCTTTTTGGCATTCCAAGCATTTCTGCTTTTTCTTCCAGCTTAAGAGAGTAAGGTTTCTTTGGCTGTTCCCAGGTAGAATTACCTCTGCCTTTTACTTTAAGAGTTTCAATTGATAAATCTTCAAAGCCGCATGCATTTCCTAAAATTGCAAATGAGGCATCCTTCCATTCATCTTTTGACTCAATAGTTTCTCCATCTTTTGTATTAAGTTGAACTACAGGAATTCCTGTTTTTTCAAGTCTGGCTGGAGAAGGGTTATATGCTTCATTCTCATAGTCTGGATAAAGTTCATCATTAAAAGAACATGATGCAAACAATAAAATAGTTAAAACTGCAAAAATTGAATGTTTAATTTTCATAGTAACTCCTGAATAAAAAGTAATAATATCACACAAAAAATGATTTTTATATATCTAATTGTAAAACTTCTTTCATAACGCTAAAATGATTTTTACTATGGAAAATACAAAGCGTACAGTCACCTGCGGCGAGCTTCGCAAGAGTGATGTTGGTAAGAAAGTTGTTTTGAATGGTTGGGTAAGCCGCACCCGTGACTTGGGCGGTCTTTTGTTTATTCGTCTTCGCGACCGCTATGGAATTACTCAGGTAATGGTTGGCGATAAGGCTAGTGATGATGTAAAGAAAATTGCTGCCAGCCTCAAGAGTGAATATTGTATCGCAGTTGAAGGCGTTGTTAATGCCCGCGCAGATAAAGATATTAATGCCGATATGGCAACTGGTGAAATTGAAGTTGAAGCAACTGATATTGAGATTTTCACAACCTCTCAGGAGCTTCCTTTCTCTATCGAAGAGGTTCGCCAGAAGGATGGAACTCTCGTAGTTGCAAACGAAGACCTTCGTCTTAAGTACCGCTACCTGGACCTTCGCCGCGACCCTATGCAGCACAATATTATTTTGCGCTCTCAGGTTGCTTTTGCTACCCGCGAGTACCTCACATCAAAAGGCTTCCTTGAGATTGAAACTCCAACCTTCATTAAATCTACACCGGAAGGAGCCCGCGACTACCTGGTTCCAAGCCGTGTTCATCCTGGAAAATTCTATTCCCTCCCACAGAGCCCACAGCTTTACAAGCAGCTTCTGATGGTTTCTGGATTTGATAAATACTTCCAGATTGCCCGTTGCTACCGCGATGAAGATGCCCGCGGAGACCGCCAGCCTGAGTTCACTCAGATTGATATGGAAATGTCTTTCACAAACCGCGAAGAGGTTTTGAGCACAACAGAAGGCATGATGGGCTACATCTTCAAAAAGACTTTGAACTATGACCTTCCTGCAAAGTTTGACCGCATTGCCTGGGAAGATGCTTTTGACTGGTACGGAAGCGACAAGCCTGATCTTCGTTTTGATATGAAGATGCAGGACGCAGCTTTCATGGCAGACCTTGCAGATTTCAACGCATTCAAGGCTGGAGCTGCTAATTCTGGCCGCGATATCCAGCGCCACAAACGCTCTGGTCTCAAGGCTCTTGTTGTAAAGAACGTTGCAGACAAATACTCACGCAAAAATATTGAAGCTCTCGAAGAAGTTGCTAAGACATACAAGGCAAAGGGGCTTGCATGGATGAAGGTGGTTGCCGCACCGGTGGTTGAGCCTGTCGAAACCACCTCTTGTGGACTTCAGTTTGAAGGCGGAATCTCAAAGTTCTATGCCGGAAAAGAAGCAGAAATCTGCAGCAAGCTTGGTGCAGAAAAGAACGACCTTATTCTTTTTGTAAGCGACGAAAACTGGCAGCTTGCTTGTACAGCACTTGGTGCAGTCCGCAAGCAGCTTGGTAAGGACCTCAACCTTTATAATCCAAAGGATGAATTCCACTTTGCATGGATTATCGACTTCCCATACTTTGCATGGAACGAAGAAGAAAATAAGTGGGAAACAGAACACCACATGTTCACACTTCCACAGAAACAGTACTGGGATACACTGGAATCAGATCCTGGCGCAGTAAAGGGTGACCTTTATGACCTGGTACTCAACGGCTACGAACTTGCATCGGGATCTATGCGTATTAATGATCCTGCACTCCAGCAGCGTATTTTCAAGATTGTTGGTTACAGCGAAGAACGTGCCCAGAAGGCTTTCGGCTTCCTCGTTCAGGCCTTCAAGTTTGGTGCTCCACCACACGGAGGAATTGCCCCAGGACTCGACCGCCTCATCATGCTCATGTGCCACGAAGAGTCAATCCACGAGGTAATTGCCTTCCCTAAGAATAACCTGGCAGCTTCCCCAATGGACGAGTGTCCATCACCAGTTGATGAACAGCAGCTCAAGGACCTTCATATCAATTGCTACGATGTTGAAAAAGACTAAACAATAAAAAAACACGGTGGTTTCGATACGCCTTCGGCTACTCAACCACCGCCTTTCGTATAAATCCGGTGGTTGAGTGACTGCGAAGCAGTTGTATCGAAACCACCGGATTTTCTTTAACTGATAATTCTAGATATTAAGCAGTCTTAAAATCTTACCTGTAAACAGCATCAAAATGATGTCTATAATCCAGATAATGTTCCAGCCCAGCAGCAGACGAAGCAGTCCTGCGAGGAATTTACCTTCCTGGAAGCGTGTAACAGCTCCAAAAAGCCATGAAGTTACCGGAATAATTGCAAAAATTAAACTGATAAGCCAAGGCATTCCAAAATAGTCTTTTCCTTTTTTAGCCATTTAAATGACCTCCTGATTTGTCTTTATTTATATTTTATAATGAAATTTCAATTTTGCAATCTTTTTAAAACTAACTAACGTTAATTTTCTATTAAACTAATTAACGTTAGTTACCGATATTTATAGTATGAGTAAGAAAAATATATCACAGGAAAAGATAATTCAGGCATTTCTTGCCTCTGCTTTTGATAAGGGTGCAGGTGCAACCTCTCTTGCAGATGTTTCTGAAGGCCTGGAAATTAAAAAAGCTTCGCTCTATAACCATTTTGAAAGCCGCGATGCAATGTATGAGGCTACAATTTCTTATAGTGCAAATGAAATAAACAGTATAAGCTTCCTTGAAGAAAAGACTCTTGATGGAGTTAAGGGAGGGAAAACCGCTCCATCTGCAGTTTTTAAGAAGCTTATAACACGTTATTTCCAGCTTTTTGAAAATGAACCTTTGTTCCAGATTTATGCTTTCGTACGCAGCGAGCAGTATTTTAATCTTGCAGCATTGAAGATTGTGGAAGGGGAAAACAATCAGATTTGCGATTCAATTAAAGATCTGCTTTCAGCCTTTGCAGCAGCAAAAAAGATTACAAAGAAAACAGAAAAGGAATTTAAGGACATTGCCAGTGAATTTGCAGCAGTAATTATCCAGCAGCGCGATTCTTATATTGCGGCTAGAAAAGAAACTGTTCGACAGAATCCTGACAGTAAGGCAGGCGGACTTTTCGCCCTTCCTACAGACGAGGCAGCCCTCGGCCGCACTCTTAAGCTGGTTGAAACAATGCTTAAGTCTCTTTAATCATCGTATATTTGCCGGATCTCGGCAGTATATTCACCATCATCATTACGTACTATAAGCGGCGGTTCTATTGTGAGCCGTCGCTTTGCATTTTTACGGGCTTCTACCAAAACCATGTTAGGTTCTTTGCCTGCAAAAGGCTGAATCAGGCGCATTCTTTTTGCTTCCAGCTGGTGAGCCGACAGTGCCTCAAAAATCTCCGGCAGGCGGAAGGGTCTGTGAATCATAAAAAACTTTCCGTGTGTAGCCAGTAAATCATCAGCCGCCGCAACAACATCTTCCAGAGTACATAAAACCTCGTGGCGGGCAATAGTTTTTGCATCCAGTGCGTTACCGCGGCCGTGTTCATCTATCATATACGGCGGATTACAGGTTACCACATTAAAGCTGTGCCTTGGAAAAAGGCTACCCGCTTCCTTCAAATCACCATGTACAATCTGAATCTGATTTTCAAGACTGTTTAAGGCAACACTCTGAGCTGCCATTTCAGCAGAAGCCTCCTGAACTTCTAGGCCGGTAATGTGAAGCTGTGGCGTTTTGTTTACCGGTGGTTTCGATACACCTGCTTCGCAGGCACTCAACCACCGGCCCGCAAGCAGCAGCGGAATGATTCCGGTTCCGGTTCCCAGGTCAATCACCTTATCGCCCTCGTGCACGCTGCCTGTCGCAAAATCCGCCAGCAGCACCGCATCAATTCCGAATTGAAAACGTTCTGTATCCTGAATTATTTTATATCCGTTTTTTAAGGTGTCTGTCTGAATCATTTCATTCCCTGGTGCTAATAAAAAAAAGATTACACATTTAATAATATTGTGTTATAATTATTATTATTCCACTTTCATTTAAAAATCTACAGAAAAATCCGTAAAATATATATAGAAATATAAGGAAGGTATTTATGGCAGAAAAAAGCAAGCTTCGTGTAATGCTTACAGTAAAGCTCCTCGTTATGTTTATGATAGTCGTAATTGTTTCGAGTCTTTCAATTGGTATTATTTCCTATAGAAATGCATCTAAAGGTTTGGTTCAGGGGGTATATACCCGAATTGAGGCAGTTTCTACAGATGTTGTAAACAAGGTTGTGGAAATCAATAAGCGGCATTTCCAGACCCTTCATTCCCTGGCAGAATTAACTGTTATAAAGGATGAAAATGCTTCTCTTGCAGAAAAGCAGGAGCAGCTTACTCATATAGCCGCTTCTATTGCTGCAAACTGTGAGAATGTTGCTTTTTATGATGCAAATGGAGATGCAATTGTTGCAGATGGCCGAATAATGAACTTCAAAACAAGAGCTTATTTTACAGAAGCTTTTGCGGGTAAGGACTATGCTTCGGATCCAACCTTAAGTCCTGTTACAGATACAGTCCTTCAGCATTACAGTGTTCCGGTTCGTAACGAGAATGGAAGAATTATTGGTGCAATTGTAATGGTTATCAGCGGAAATGCAATTGCAGATACAATTGCAGAAATTGATATGGGTGGCGGAATGCATCCTTCTGTTATCAACTGGGCTACTTCAACTACAGTTGCAAATTTAAATGAAAATACAGAAACCAGCGAAGAAGATGGTGGTGCTGCTCTTGATGAAACACAGGGACTTGGACTTATTCTAAACAATATTTTTGCTGGAAAAGAAGGTATAGATGAATTTGTTGACCCGAATATTCATGCTCATCTTCTTGCTTCTTATAAGAGAATTCCTGATACAACCTGGACAGTATTTGCAGTAGCTCCTTTTGACATGTATTTTGGTTCTCTTAAGCAGCTCCGTACTTCAGTTTTCCTTATAATTATTCTTACAATTCTTATTGCAGGCGGATTAATTGCCTTCTTTATCTCCCTGCTTATTAAACCTCTTAAAACCGTTAAGAGCTCAATTGAAACTATTGCAAGCGGAAATGCAGACCTTACACAGCGCATTCCACTGGCAACAAATGATGAAATTGGTGATGTTGTAAATGGCTTTAATGCCTTCGTAGAAAAACTTCAGGGTATAGTAACAAATCTTCAGAAGTCAAAATCAAACCTTATTACTGTTGATAGCGGACTTCAGGAAACAACCCAGGATGCTTCTACATCAATCACAGAAATCATTGCAAATATTGAAAGTGTAAACGGCCAGATTTTGAACCAGGTTGGCGCTGTAGATGAAACAGCCGGTGCTGTAAACCAGATCAGTTCAAATATTGAATCACTTAAGAACATGATTGAATCTCAGGCTGCCTGCGTAACAGAAGCTTCTGCCGCTGTTGAACAGATGATTGGTAACATTAATGCAGTTAATAAGTCTGTTGGTCAGATGATTACTTCATTCACAACTCTTCAGACTCATTCTCACGAAGGTTTCACAACCCAAAGCAATGCCAACGAAAAAATCATGCGTATCGAAGAGCAGTCTAAGATGCTTCAGGATGCCAATACTGCAATTGCAAACATCGCAGAGCAGACAAACCTTCTGGCTATGAATGCGGCAATCGAAGCGGCTCATGCGGGTGAAGCAGGTAAGGGCTTTGCGGTTGTTGCAGATGAAATCCGTAAGCTTTCAGAGACATCTACAGACCAGTCTAAGACAATCGGTTCTGAGCTTCAGAAGATTCAGGCTACAATTGAAGAGGTTGTTAGCGTTTCTAATGATACTAATACAGCCTTTACTGCAATTGAACAGAGCATCAGAGAAACAAGCCAGATTGTTGAGCAGATTAAGGGCGCAATGGAAGAGCAGCAGATTGGTTCAAAGCAGATTATCGATGCTTTGCAGTCTATGAATAACTCTACTTCCGAAGTACATTCAGCTTCAGATGAAATGGCAGAAGGAAATAAACACATTCTTAAGGAAATTGAAAGACTGCAGATTTCTACAGACTCTATGAAGGGAAGCATTGAAGAAATGCAGATTGGTATTGAGCGAATGAATGCCACTGCAGCAGCCCTTTCTGTAATTTCTGGAACAGTAGGCGACAATATTAAGCAGATTGGTTCAGAGATTGACTTATTTAAGGTCTGAGTGTATACTTTAGAATGAATGACAAAATGTACTAAAAATGTCATTCATTCTGGAGTAAAAAACTATGATTTTCGACGACGACTACACAATCCCTAAAATGGTCCGCAATTCTGCAACTGAGTTTGCGGAAATAGATGCCCAGATGAAGCGCCTTAAGAACGGTCAGTTTGAGCCTGTTCTTTACCGCGAGCTTTATCAGCTTGGTCTTGATTTTGGTGCAGCCCTCCTGAGTCTTGGAATTAAGCGCGGAGATCCTATTGGTCTTATTTCCGATAACCGTGCAGAATGGCTTTATGTTGATTTAGGAATTATGAACATTGGTGCGGTTGATGTTCCGCGCGGCTGTGATGCTACTCCTATTGATCTTGAAAAAATCCTTTCTATTACAGAAGCAAAATACTGTGTTGTAGAAAACAATTCACAGGTAGCAAAAATTGTTTCACTCAAAGACAAGCTTCCTGAACTCAAGACAATCATTTCTATCGAAAGCGAAGTAAAGCAGGAAAATCTTGATGCCGCAAAAGCTGCCGGTGTAGAAGTTCTTTTTTACGAAGAACTTATGAAAATCGGTCAGAAGTGGCGTATAGAAAATAAGGGAAAGGTAGAAGATGAGCTTGAAAAGGGTAAGGGCGATGACCTTGCTACAATCATCTTTACTTCCGGAACTACAGGAACTCCTAAGGGTGTAATGCTTACACATCATAACTTCCTTGCCCAGCTGGACGAAATTCCAGAACGAATCTATCTGAACCCTGGCGACAGAGCCTTGAGTGTACTTCCTGTATGGCACGTTTTTGAACGAGAGGTTGAATACGTTATGCTCATTCAGGGTGCGGTTCTCTGTTATTCAAAGCCGGTAGGTTCAATCCTTCTTGCAGACTTTAAGACACTTAATCCACATATTCTTCCTGCCGTTCCTCGTGTATTCGAAGCAGTTTACGACGGAATCACAAAGAAAATGCGCAAGACCGGTGGTATTGTTCTTGCCATGTTCAACTTTTTTGTTAAAGTTGCCAAGGCACAGAAGGCTATGAGCCGACTTATGTTCAACAAGAATGCCTGCTATACCCGTTATTACACTGTTTTCTGGTGGATTCTCTGTCTGATTCCATGGACTCTCTTATGGCCTCTTTATGGTCTTGGAGATCTTTTGGTATTCAGAAAAATCAAGTCTATGCTTGGAACAAACTTCCGTGCCGGTGTTGCAGGCGGTGGAGCCTTCCCTAAGTTTATTGATGAATTCTTCTGGGCAATCGGTGTTCAGATTGTAGAAGGTTATGGTCTTACAGAAACAGCTCCAATCGTTGCAGTTCGCCCAATGGCAGATCCAATCTTCAGAACTATCGGTTCACCAATTCGTGGTGTAGAAGCCCGCATTGTAGACCCTCAGGACGGCTTTGTTCTTGGCCGCTGTAAGGAAGGTGTTCTTCAGATTAAGGGTCCTACAGTAATGAAGGGCTACTACAAGCGTCCGGACCTTACTGCAAAGGTAATTAATGAAGACGGCTGGCTTGATACAGGTGACCTTGCAATCATGACAATTCATAACGAGCTTTGTATTAAGGGCCGTATTAAGGATACTATCGTTCTTCGTGGTGGTGAAAACCTTGAACCTCTTCCAATTGAAACAAAGCTTTCTGAATCACATTATATTAAACAGGCAGTTGTTGTTGGCCAGGACCAGCGCTATCTTGCAGCCTTGATTCTTGTTGATGAAGATGAAATAAAAAATTATGCAGCCTTCAACGGTATTCAGTATGATACTTACGAAAATCTGCTTGAGTCTGAAGTAATTCAGAAGCTTTACGAAAACGAGATTGCAAACCTTATTTCTGCAAAGAATGGCTTTAAGATGTTTGAACGTATTTCAAAGTTCAGCCTGATAACAAAGCCATTTGAAGTAGGTGTTGAACTTTCTGCAAAACAGGAAATCATGCGCTTCCGCATCAACGACCTCTACAAAGACAAGATTGAAGCAATGTTTGCTGAAAATTAATTTTTTTCCTCAAGGAATTTGAGGTAGTCGGCAGCTGGAAGCGGTTTGGAAAAGTAGTAGCCCTGAATGTAGTTTACGCCCATCTTTTCCAGATAATCCAGCTGCTCTTTTGTTTCTACGCCTTCTACAACGATTTTCTTTCCAAGACTTAAAATCATGGTAATCATATTATCAAGAATGATTTTTGCATTTTCCTGAACCGGGTTATTTTTGTCAAAGCAGGGCCACAAAAGGCTTTTGTCAATCTTTATAAGCTCGTAGTCAATTTTTGCCATTTGCGACAGGTTTGAATAACCCGTACCAAAATCATCCATAGAGAAGGTACAGCCAATTTTTTTAAGCTCGTCCATATTCTTCTTGAGCATAAAGCTGGAAGTAATGGCGATTGACTCGGTAATTTCCAGATTTACAATATTTGGGTTTAACTCATATTTTCTAAGCAGCTGAGTCATTTGTTCCGGAAGAGCCGCATCTACAGACTGCAGGCCCGAAAGGTTTACTTCAATATGGCTTATTCCCTTATCTGCAATTTTATTTGAAGCAACAAAATCAAAAACCTGATTAAAAATTCTGTCTGAAAGCCTCATAATCAAGCCGTGTTTTTCTGCCAGAGGAATAAATTCTTCAGGGCTGATGTAGCCGTAGGTTTTATTATCCTTAAGGCGGACCAGAGCTTCAAAGTTCGTAAATTTTTTAGACTGAACTTCGTAAATCGGCTGATAGTACATTTCTATTCCGTCGGTATCTATGGCCTCGCGGACAAGCTTTACAATCTTATTATGACGTTTTCGATTTTTTACCAGATCCGGATTTGCCTGGCGGACAAAGCCTAAGTCTTTTGAATAAAAGTGCCATTCATTAATAAGACTCATAAATTCATGAATGGAAATTTCTGTATTCAAATCATCAGGGTAAACAATAAAGTCGCAGTGGGAAGAAAGATAGAAGCTGTTTTCTCCTACGAACCAGGCCTGTTCCAGTCTCTCCTTTAAGCGCTTTAAAATTACATCAATATAAAAATTATGTTCAAGACGTTTGTTATTTGGCACAATCAGAGTAATGGAATTTGGAGCCACATGAAAAACCGGGAAGGTAAAGGATTTTAGTGCAAACTCACTTACCTTTGAAATCAGGGCTGTAGCTATATTTTCTCCAAACTGTTCTTCAATAGAATCATAATCTTCTATATCAATATTGAGAATAAAGAAAACTTTTTTATGGCTGATATAGTCCTGCAAAAAGAGTCGCAGGGCAGTGGAATTCATGGCTTCGGTATCGTGGTCAATATAGTTACCCGGAGTTTCCAGACCCATATATATCAAAAAGCACATGGCCGCAACACCGATGCTGGAAATTGTCGTTCTTGATTGTATGATTTGAATTACTACTATGATAATCCAGACGGCAAGGGTCCAGTAAATATAGCGTCTTTTTCCCCGGAAAAAGGAATCCGGATTTTTCTTGTAGAAGATCCGGCTTTCAATCAGGGTCATTGTGGCATAGAAAAGAGAAATGATATTGTTGATAAGGTTTATTACATCGTAGGCAAAAAATCCCTGCTGCTCATTTTTTGTGAGGAAGTTTACACTTACGATTGAAATAACTCCAAGTCCATAAATAGTAAATATTCTTAGCCCGTCTTTTATGTTAATGTGCTGCCGTCTGCCCTGGAGAAAGGTTATGTAGAGGTACTGGCATAAAGAGAGATTCAGATATGCATAAAGACGCAGCTGGCTGGCTAGTCTTATTCCCCAGTTTCTTGGCAGCTGAAGCTTTGAAACAAGAATAACCGAGGTGTCTGCAATAATAAACACGAGGGAAAAAATTAAAATGCCTATAAAGGTTCGGGTAGAAAGAATGGGAAGTCTTCTGCGGTGAAAATACATTATTTCCAGAACAAGCAGAAATGAGAGAGCCACCAGCTGCAGTTGAATTGGCGTTGTAAGGTCTAAAAAGTGTTTAATCTCTCCGGCAATAAATCCGAATGTATCCATATTTTAATAATAAACTAAATTGATGTAAAAAGCGAATTTTTTCGGTTGTCATTATCGGGCATTACTGTTGTGTCATTATCGGGCTTGACCCGATAATCTCTTTGTCTTAAAATTCAGTTATGAACGTTCATATTTTAGAGATGCCGCTGGACTTTGGTGCCAGCAGACACGGTTCCGACATGGGGCCTTCTGCAATCCGTCTGGCGGGATTAAAAGAAAAGCTTGAATCGCTGGGACATGCTACCTATGTCCACACAGATATCATAAAATTTACGGCTCAGGAATACGAAAAACCCGGAAATCCAAAGGCCAAGTATCTTAAGCCTATTGTAAAAGCCTGTAACAGGCTTGCCTCTGAGGTTGAAATTATCACTTCTGAGGGTGACTTTCCTCTGGTGCTTGGAGGTGACCATTCTGTTGTTCTTGGTTCGCTGGCGGGCCTTTCTGCTACTGCCAGGAAGCAGGGTAAAAAGATTGGTGTCCTTTATGTCGATGCGCATGGTGATTTTAACACGGCTGAAACTTCGCCGACAGGAAATATTCATGGAGAGTGTCTTGCGGCTTCTGCGGGCCTGGGCTTGAGCGAGCTTACAAATCTTTATTTTGAAGGCCAGAAGGTGGAGCCGGAAAATATCTGCTTTGTGGGTTCACGAGACCTGGACCCCGGAGAAAAGCTTTTGATGAAGCAGGCCGGTGTTACCGTGTTTACGATGAGCGATATTGACCGCCAGGGCTTTGCTCAGGTTGTGGGTAAGGTTGTGGATTTTTTCAAAAAAGTTGATATTATTCATGTAAGCTTTGATATGGATGTGCTGGACCCTATGTTTGCGCCCGGAACAGGTATTCCGCTTCCGGGTGGACTTACAAATCGTGAGGCACTGCTATTAATGGAAGAAATTGCGGGCACCGGTAAAGTTTGCTCTGCGGAAATTGTAGAAGTGAATCCGATTCTGGATCTTCGAAATCAAACTGCGATTCTGGCAGTGAGTCTTGCGGCGCGGCTGCTTGGCGAAAAGCTGTATTAACCTTGGAAGGAAGATGAAAAAGTTTGCTTATATTATATTGATTATTTTGGCCTTGCTTTTTACCGGCTGTTTTTCCGAAAAGAAAAGCCCTTTTTACGACAGCGAATGGATTATGCAGAATTACGATAATCAGATGAAGCTTTATTATCATCACCTGATTCTCTATCCAAATCACCGTGTTATGCTGCGCGCTTCTTATGCAGATTCTTCGAATATTCTGGTGTGGACCGGAAACTATAAAATCAATTCAAAAAAAATCGATTTTGATTTTGCCGAATGCGTAAAATATGAGAACGGTGAAATTGTAGGCCAGTATAAGTCTGGGGCTGTGGTAAAATTTTATCAGGGTGATTTTTATTATTCTGTAGCCGAACTGGAAGAAAAAGCGGCAGAAGGCGAGGAGCCTGTAAAACATTATCACCTGGAACTGATTCGTCCTAAAAACTATTTCTACGGAGAAAATAAAGACATCTTCGGTAATCCGCTGGAAGAGTTTATAAAAGTAAAATAATACTTGCCGAAAGCTCCTTTTTGTTATTATTTTTAAAGTTAACATTAAAGGTAAATGGAGCTAAAAATGGCAAAATACGAATTCCAGACAGAAGTAAATCAGCTTCTCAAACTTATCATTCATTCACTTTATTCCAATAAAGACATTTTCCTGCGCGAAATCGTTTCCAACGCTTCTGATGCGCTGGATAAATTAAAGTATCTTACAGTATCTGACGAGGCTTTCAAGAACATCAAGTTCGAACCAAGAATCGACATCACTTTTGATGAAAAGGAATCTGTGCTTACCGTTCAGGATTCTGGTATCGGTATGACAGACGAGGATTTGACTAACAACCTGGGTACAATTGCCCGTTCAGGAACTAAGGCCTTTATGGAGCAGCTCACTGCGGAGGCTTCTAAGGACTCGGCTCTCATTGGTCAGTTTGGTGTAGGTTTCTATTCTGCCTTCATGGCTGCTAAAAAGATTGATGTTTACACCCGCAAGGCTGCAGGCGACGGAAAAATCTGGCACTGGTCAAGTGATGGTACAAACTCTTACGAAATTGAAGAAGTAGCATCAGACAGCGCTGCCGCTAAGAAATATGGTTTTGATAAGCCTGAACTTTCTGGTTCCGCAATCGAAATGCACTTGAATGACGACAGCAAGGAGTTTGCAAGCCGCTGGAAGATTGAAGAGCTTATTAAAAAGTACAGCGACCACATTGCTTTCCCAATCTATCTTCACTACGAACAGAAAAAATATGATGACAAGGGAAAAGAAACCGGCAGCGAAAGCAAGATTGACCAGGTAAACTCAGCATCTGCACTCTGGAAGCGTTCTAAGAGCGAGCTTAAGGAAGAAGATTACAACGAGTTCTACAAGACCTTCGGCCACGACGGACAGGACCCGCTTCACTACGTTCACACACATGCAGAAGGAACTCTGGAATATACAACTCTCTTCTTTGTTCCACAGACAGCTCCTTTTGATATGTATCAGGCTGATTATAAGAGCGGTCTTAAGCTTTATGTAAAGCGAGTATTCATCACAGATGATGACCGCGAGCTCCTCCCAAGCTACCTCCGCTTTGTACGTGGTATTATTGATAGCGAAGACTTGCCATTGAACGTAAGCCGTGAAATCCTTCAGCAGAACCGCATCCTCGACAATATTAAATCTTCAAGCGTAAAGAAGCTTCTTTCCGAGTTTAAGAAGATGGGTGAGGCTGCAGACAAGGCAAAGAAGGTTGAAGCAGACAAACGCACAGACGACGACAAAAAAGCAATCGAAAAGTGGGAAAAGTTCGTACGTAACTTCAACCGCCCTATGAAGGAAGGTCTCTACAGCGACTACGCAAACCGCGACGAAATTGCAGAAATCGTTCGCTTTAAGTCTACAGATGCATCTGGTACAGGCGATGGAAACTACACAAGCTTTGCAGATTACGTTCAGCGTATGAAGCCTGATCAGAAATCAATCTTCTACATCAGTGGAAGCGACGAAAAGAACCTCCGTGCAAATCCACTTGTAAAAGCTTACACAGACAAGGGCTTTGAAGTTCTTATCATGGATGATGATATTGATGACATCGTAATTCCAGGCTTCGGTAAGTATAAGAACGAGTTTGAACTCAAGGCTGTAAACCGCTCTGGCAGCGACGAAGACCTTGGCGGCGATAAAGAAGAAGCTAAAAAGAAGGAAGAAGAATTCAAGCCTGTTACAGAAAAAATCAAGAAGGCTCTTGGCGACAAGGTTAAGGAAGTAAAACTTTCTAAGACCCTTTCAGGCGAAAATCCTTCTTGTATCGTAGTAGATGAAAATGATCCAAGCTATCAGATGATTCAGATGATGAAGGCAATGGGCCAGGCAGGTCCTGATTTGAAGCCTATCCTTGAAGTAAACGGCGACCACCCTATTGTTGCCCGCCTCAAGGATACAAGCGACGAAGCAGTAATTGCCGACATCTCAGAAGTTCTCTTTACTCAGGCCCTCATGATTGCCGGCATGGAAGTGAAGGAACCTGCTGAGTTTGTAAAGCATTTGAATAATCTGCTCAGCAAGTAGCCTTATTTTACCTTAAAGCCAATGAACACTGCCGGGTGTACAGTTGTATCATCTTCATCATCACCGAAGCGATGATATGTGTATGCGAAGGCAGTGTCATTTGAGCCCCAGTTATGAATATCAAAGCTTGCACCAAGGCTAAAATCAATATGCTTCAGGCTGATCGGATTAAAGGTCAGACGGAAGGATGGAATAAAGAGTTCTCCAAAGTTATATTCGTAAGCTTCACTTCCTGTCTGAGGTAATTCATTTCTGTTGTAAACAAACTTACCAAGGAATTCCAGATCAAGACTTGAGAAACCGAATCTGAATTCAGTACCAAATCCACCGTAGTAAACTCGAGTAGAATCTTCCCAATCCTTATCAGAGAAGAATTCTTTAGCGTCGGTTGATACACCAATTGTAATAAAGAGGTTCTTTGTACCGCTCTGGAAGAATACATCAAACATACCGTTTGTATCCCAGTTGAAGCCCAGGTGGTGCATACCATCTTTAATAATATTAATTACACCAATTGCAAGACCGTCATTTGAATCAGCAATATTTATAACACCAAGCTGAACTCCCTTTACTTCGCGGGCAGAGTTGAAAAGACCAGCTGCCTGCACACCGTTTACCTTAGAAGCAGTATTGAATAAACCTGCAGCCTGAACGCCGTTTACATCCTTTGCAGTGTTGAAAAGACCAGCTGCCTGAATACCTGAAACATTACCTGCACAGTTGAAAAGTCCGGTTACCTGTGCACCTTTTACCTGGCCAGCAATATTAAAGATAGCAGAATCCTGCAGACCGTACAAATTGTTAGAAACAATGTTGAATAATAAAGAATATTGAAGAGCATATACATTTTTGTCAGCTGCTCCAATAATACCAAGAGAGAACAAAGATGAATCACTATCGGAACCAACCAATGTAACTCCAGGCACAGCAGAAAGGCTGAAAATATTCATACTGCCTGGATCAAATGGCTCTTCAAAGATTTTTTCAGCACTTACAATGCCCAGTTCGTCTTCCGGTTCTGGGAGTTCGTCCATGTTGTCTGTATCGTAACGGCGTCGAGAACCCCGGCGGCTGTTTTCTTCAAGATCATCAATTGGAAGAATTTCATCATCATCAATTACTTCACCACCGCGAACTCTGTTTGTTTTACGTTTGATAGTTGAAAGAGAATTCTGATCCAGTACATAAACCTGATCTTTTTCCAGAACGAAGTAGCCCTGCTTTGTAGAGTATTCATCAATAATTACTGCAGAATATTGGGCAGCCGGCAAAGCCATAAAAATAGGCTGGCCTGCAACCTTGTTGATTTCAGAAATCAATTTGCCGTTTGAATCGCGGATAATAAACTTACCCTTTGCTTCTTTTGAAAGAGAAAGCATTGATTCTGCAGTAGAAATATCAGAAAGAACAAGGTCTCCAGAACCTACAAGAGTAATGTTGTAGTTAGGATGCTGAGGGCCAGCCTTGCTTGATTCAGTCTTAGAAAGAGTATCGTTGAAGGCATAAGAGTAAAGCTCGTTAAGAGTTACCTTGTTGTCGCCGGAAGCGTCTGCTGCACCACGAAGACCGGTAATCATGGCATTAGTAAAATAAGAAGATTCAATTTCATCAGATTCCTGTGAATATTCGTTTGTAGAACTTGATGAAAGATATGCGTGGCCGGTAACTACAGAAGAGTCATCAATCAAAAAGGGCTTACGCTTCTGGCCACCCTTTGTACGGATAAAGTTACCTGAATAGCAGGAATCAAGAATTACAACGTGAATATCACTTGGAACTTCTGTAATTGCTGCTTTAAGAGAAGAATAATCATAAGGAATATCTCCAAGCAGCAATGCATTTTCATCAGAATGTCCTGAATAATAGAAAATAAATTCAGAACGTTTTGCGTGACTCTGGCTGTTATTAATTTTGCGTGAGATATTATTTAAGGTTTGATCAATTGTTTCTTTTGAAGGGTCAATGAGAACGTAACTGTTATCTTCAGTTACGCCGCCAATTTCCGACATAGCCTTCTTAAAATTCTGAGCATCGCTGCCGGCATATAAAAGCTCTTCGCGTCCCTTTCCACCTTTATTTGAACCAATATAAACTGCGTATCTGTCTACACCGCTGGCATTATCATCTGCAGCAGCCGCAAAAATCTGTGACAATGAAAGCAGGGCTACAGTAATAAAAATCAGTTTCTTCATTTTCTCCATCCTTTTCAAACTAATGTAAATAGCTGCTTTACTTTTCGAGGGTAAAAGTTACCCCTTCTGTTTTCTTAGGCAAATAAGAAAGCTTTGTAATGTAATCAATATCTGTTTTATTTTTGATTTTTGATTCAATGTCTTCCAGAGAGAACTCTTTTTTAGAAGTTACCATAACAAAGCATTCAAAGTCTGGTGCATTATCCAGCTCGTAAGAAAAGTCGAGCGGTGTTTCTTCCGGGCTTTTTTCCAGGTGAGCAGCCTGCCAGCTGTTTTCTGGGAAGTGGCGGGTAATGTTACCGTTACCGTCTACACTAAAAATAACACCATATTCATCTGTGCCGGCATTGTATGTAATCTGAATTACATCTCCTGAATGGGCAAAGTCTCCGTTGCTTAAAGCCTGAATTTCCCGGCCCTTCTGGCGGTAAAGCTTAATCTGAGGGTCTGCAGAAGCAGGTGCTATAGCGTTACCCTTAATGCGTTCTGTAGGAGCATTGGCTGCAGCGATTTTAGAATTCTTAAGTCCAGCCGGAATAACAATAGCGGCAAGAAGAACCGCAGCAGCGGCATAAGTAATAAATCTGGCAGCCGGGAATCTTAAGATATTTGCAGCCGGGCGGCTTTCGATATTATTTGTCTTGAGCTTGCCGGCAGCAAGCTTTCCGGCTACGGCTGCCTTCATAGACTCTACAGAATAGGTATTTAAAATCTCCTCATCCGATTTTTTGAGGTCCTTTAAAGCGGCTTCGATGTTTTCTTTTCCATAAATTGAGTAGAAGTTTTCAGCATTAACTTCAGAGTTTTTAATTTCCTCTAAAATTCTAGTTGGAATTGCCATACCTTCCTCCTGCATATTCTTTAAGTTTTTCCAGACGCTTTCTGATTCCGGAAACGGACATTTTCATTTTCTGGGATGTTTCTTCAAGAGTGTATCCGTCTACATAATGTAAAATTGCAATCTGCCTGTCTTTGCTGTCCCTTTCAGAAAATATGCAGTCCAGAAGAATAGAAGTTTCAATTTTTTCTGTTCCTTCAGAACTTGCGCTATCTTCCACAATTTCTGCAATTACATCAAATTCCGGACCATTTCGCAGTTTGTCTGAGCGTATCTTGTTCAGACAGATATTTGTTGCCATAGTATAAAGAAGGCTGGAACACACGTTGCTTATCTTTTCCTTTCTTTCAATAAGGCGAACAAATACATCCTGCATGGCATCAAGCGCTTTTTCTTCATTTTTAAGAATAAAACGGCAGCGTCGGAGTACCATAGGACCGTACTGGCGGTATAGATTATCAAAATCATCCATCGACAAAGTTTTCATTGTACAAATTATCCTGTCATTAAGTATAACAGTTGAGGCGGGGAAAAGTGTTCCTTTTTTTAGTAATTATTCAGCGTAAGTCCAGTGTAGGTTTTACCATACTCATCACCGGCTGCACGAATAACCTTTTCCATCTCTTCTGTAAGATGTTTTGCGGCAATAGGTTCAGAAAGTTCTTTATACTGATTAACCGGAATTACCGGCAGCATCTTAATATCATAAAGGTAGGATTCAACATGATTATAAGACCAGAGAGGATCATGTTTACCAAGACCATATTTATCGCTGCCACCGATAAACATAGGCTGAACGTCGCAGCCACAGTAAAGAGCAATTCTGGCAGCCCCTTTTTTATAATTGTTCTGTCCAACTCGCGGCGAACGGGTTCCTTCCGGAAAAACAATTACGTTACAGCCCTTGTCGGTAAGCTTTTTGCATTCAGCAAGTACATCATCAAAATCAGTTGTATTAGTGATGTAAGCCTGCTTAATTACTCCGCGAAGGGGAGTATGGGTAAGACCACCGCGTACGATGCAGGTAGAGTTTGGAACCAGAGCCATAATGTATACAAAATCCAGAAGTGAAGGGTGATTGGCAATAATAATTTTACTGTGAATATTGTGGAATTCAGGAATGTTCTCTACTTTTAGGATAGAAACCTTACAGATATGCAGGTAACCAAGAAAAATTCTGAAGGTATGAGAAACATAAGCGCGGGCAATAATGCCAAAATCTTTATGAGCTAAAGTAAAAAGCCTTATGAAGGGAAAAACAAAAAGAGCAAGAATTACAGCACCAAGGCCAAACCAGAACATAGCCAGTATTTTAGAAATACAGCCATACATGTAGAAGAAAATATTTTTGATTTTTGGCAGTTTGCTTTTATAACTCACTTCCTGTCTGCTCATTAATCCTATCCTACTATATTTCTATTTTAATAAAAAGCGCAGGAAGTCAACCGGCGATTTTCCAACATTCGAGAAATCTTCTATTATAACACCATTATTTTTCTTCTCAGAACTGATAAGGCAGGCAAAGGCCAGAGGAATATTTTCAGAAGGCCTTTTATTACCATAAAATTCTGGAACCAGTTCATCTGCATAAACAAGAACAATTTCTTTTTCTGTTCCCGCCAGAACAGGAGCAGCGGCTGCCATAAATGCCTGCTTAAAATCATTCTTAGAAGGATATAAAACAGAATACCCGCCTTTTAAGCCGAAGGCAAGGGTCGCAGAAGAAATAGGAGTATTAAAGACAGAAAGCGAAAAACCTGCAGGCAAAATCATTCCGTCTTCAATTATACCTTTATTGATTGTAAATTCTCTTTCAATTTCACCACGCAGGGAAATAAAAACAAGTTTTGTTTCCGGGCTAATATGAGTTTTTTCAAGAAGATTATGAATTACGTGCACCGTCATCTTTGTAATTTGCGAAAGGCGGCGGCGGAAGAGCGGGTCTGTGTATTCCAGCTTTGGAGATTCTTTAATCTGTTCAATTTTTGTCTGAGCATCACCGCGAGCCCACTTCTGCCAGAGACCTTCATCGTCTGCAAGACCGGGAGCCCATTTGCTTATGTCAGATATATATAATTCTTTCATTTCTTCCTGAAGCACAAAAGCGAATATGCATTACTTCCCAGATTGTGGTGTGCGCAGTCCAGCTTAAAGCCTGCTTCTTCAATTGCATCTACCAGCTCCTGGTAGCGGTACATCTTGCTGTTGCCGTTTGCAATGCAGGTAAAGTAAAGAGAAGTTCCCATAAGAGAATAAGAACTTGCCTCAAACTTCTGCTTGTCCCAGAGAGGTTCCAGTACCCAGACATTTGTTTCTGGCGTAGCTGCTTCGTATACCTTGCGTAAAATCTTAGTAACCTGATGCAGGCTGAAGCAGTCCAGGAACTGGCTCATCCATACAGCGTCCGGTGCGGCCGGCAGCTTTGTAGACTCTTCGAGTACGTTACCCATGCTAAAGTCTACACGATCTGCAAAGCCTGCTTCTGCGGCATTCTGCTTTGCAACATTAGCTTGGCCCGGCAAATCACAGATTGTCATTTTTACATCAGGGTCGTAGCGGCAGCAGGTTAAAGACCACTTGCCGGTGTTTCCCCCAATGTCCAGAATATGTTTAGGTTTTTTAGCAAATACAATAGGGAGAGCTTCCGGGAAGGCAATATCAGAATAAAAATGGTCAAATTCAAACCATGATTTTTTAGGCTGGTCGGGCAGGGTAGAAAGAGCCTCGTAAACAGTAACCCATTTATCACCAAAAACTTTGAGACCTTCCGGCTTACCCTTGCGCACAGATTCTTCCAGATCCCAGGCACCCTGATAACAGATATCATTTGTAAACCAGAAGTTCACGCGGGTGAGGTCATCTTCCAGAAGCATCCAGCCGGTTTTTCCAAGTTTATATTTTTCACTTTTAGGGTCAGATTCAGAATCTTCAGTAAGCTTAATGACATTCATTCCAAGAGCCATTTCGCAGAGAACTCCGGCACCATATTCAGAAACCCCGCATTTTTCTGCGAGGGCGGCGCGGTTAATACCTTCGTCTCCGGCATCTTCTATTGCCTGTAAAAGACCAAGGTTTATCATGGCTTTTATAGCCTGAAAAGCCAGCGGGGCAAAGGCAATCTTCTGAGCTTCAAACTTTGCGTCTACAGCACGAAGGTCGTCTTTTTTGTACTTGTTAATGTCAAAATAAGCTTTATCCATAACATAAAGTTATAGTATATTAGTGCTTTTTTCAAGAAGGTGACAATTTACTGCAAATTAACGCAATATATGTCAAAGTTTTCAAGGCATTTCTGTAAAAATATATCTTTCTATTGCTTTTATTAAAATTATTCAATAAAATAGTGCTAATTTTCTACGTTAAATTTGTTATTTTAGGGAATGATTTATGGATCAGTTGAAAAACGAAATAAAGGAAGTAATAATTTCTTCCCTTCAGCTTGAAGATATTAAGCCGGAGAATATCGTGGATTCAGAACCGCTTTTTGGAGACGGACTCGGTCTTGATTCTATTGATGCACTTGAACTTGGCGTTGCATTAAAGAAAAAATTCGGAGTAAAGTTTTCTGCAGAAAGCGGAGAAAATAAGAAGCATTTTGCTTCAGTAAATGCATTGGCCGAATATATTGCGGCTCAGAGAGCATAATCTTTATATACGAGGTTTTGTATGTCAAAAGACGAAATTTTCGAAAAACTTAAGGGAATCCTTGTTTCAGAGTTCGAACTTGATGAAGGAGATATCACTCCGGATGCACTTCTTGGAGATGATCTAGATTTAGATTCAATCGATTCAATCGACCTTATCGTAAAAATGAAGGAATTTATGCCTGCAGATAAGGGAAATGTTGATCCGTCAATTTTCAAGACTGTAAAGACAGTTCAGGATGTAGTAGACGCCCTTGTTCCTTACATGGCATAAGGTGACTAAAGACTAATGAAAAAATTCCTTAAGGCGCTTTTTTATGTGATTGCAGCCATTTATCCAATTCTTGTTTTTACATTACTTGTAGTATTAAAAGTAGAAACAAAGATTCTTTCCCTGTGCATAGTAGCACTGGCAGCTGCATTCTTTTTAAGCGCTACAGGAAGCAAAAAGACCAGTAATAAAAAAAGTGCATTGGACTGGAAGCCGCTTCTAAGTTCCCTGCTTTTTTTAGCCGCTGGTCTTTTTTGTTTTTTTACCGGCAAAGAGTTTTTCCTTAAGCTCTATTCTGTTGTAATAAACGCAACGCTTCTTGTAGTTTTTGGCTCTACACTTTTTCTCGAGCCAAATATTATTTTCAGATTTGCCACTCTTGCAGACAAATCAATTGCCGGCTCTTCCTATGAAAATCAAGTTAAGTTATACTGTAAAAAGGTAACGATTGTATGGTGCTGCTTTTTTATTCTGAATGGAAGCGCAGCGGCCCTTACAACCTTTGCAGATAAACTGTTCGGTCTTAGTCCGGATCAGGCCAGAAAAGTCTGGGCAGTTTACAATGGCGGCATTTCTTATGTGCTTATGGGAACTTTGTTCCTTGTAGAATTTATAATCAGAAAACTGGTAGATGCAAAAATGATTAAAGCTTATCCAATTACAAAGTTTAATGCAGATTCACGCAAAGATGACTATGTTATGTGTTACGAAGACACATGGACAGGAAGTAAATCAGGCGGCTATAAAACCTGGAAAGATTTTTTAATTGATTCAGCAAAAATGCGTCGTTTTATTGAGGCCACTGGTGCAGATGAATTTATACTTCACTGCGAAGATTACTGGTATTTCCTTTGTACCTTTGTTGCCCTCTTGCAGTGTCAGAAGGCTGCCTACCTTACACAAAATATAAGCCAGAATTTTATGGCCGATGTTCGTAAACCTGGAATGGCTTTTCTTACAGACCAGAAAACAGAAATTGCAGATGCAGTTTCAATTCAAAAAGTGATAGAAGAGGCAGCTCAGCCAGACCAGGCAGAGTACCGCACAACCCCTGCAATAGACGGCGAAAAAACAAGAATCTTCCTTTTTACTTCAGGCAGCACAGGAAAGCCAAAGGCAGTTCCTCAGCGCATGAAGGAGTTCGAAGAAGATAACGCCTTTATAATTTCAAAGTGGGGCCAGGAATTTACAGAGCGTAAGCTTATTACAACAGTAAGCCAGCACCACATTTACGGCTTCCTTTTTGGTATTTCCCTGCCATTTACTTTGGGCACTCCTTTCCGCCGCCACAGAGTAGAGTTCCCGGAAGAGTTCGAAAAACTAACGGATGTTAGTTATATTCTCATTGCAACTCCAGCTTTCCTTAAACGTACGGTAGAAGTAGAAGAAAAGCTCGATATGAAAAAGGTCTGGATTTTCACAAGCGGCGGTGCTGTATCTCCGGAACTTGCCCTTCAGACAGAAAAGGTATTCGGCTTCTGTCCGCTGGAAGTTTATGGTTCAACAGAAACTTCTGGAATTGCCTACCGCCAGCAGAATAAAGACAAGCTGGTCTGGACACCTTTTGACAATGCAAAAATCTGGCTGGGAGATGACGGCTGTATCCGTATTATTTCGCCATACATTAAAAATCCGGAAGGCTTTGCCACAGCAGACCTTGCAGAGATTTACGAAGACGGCCGCTTTATTCTTAAAGGCCGTTCAGATTCAATAGTAAAAATAGAAGAAAAACGCATTTCTATGACCGAGGTAGAAGCCCGTCTTCTTGAAAGCGGCCTTGTAGAAGATGTAAAAGTAGTTGCCCTCAGCAACGATGTACGTCAGTATCTTGCAGCCGCAGTCGTACTCAACGCAAAGGGCCGCGAGCAGTTTAAGGACACAGAAAAGTTTATGATAAACCGCTGGTTCCACGACTTCCTTATGAAATATTTTGAGAATGTAGTAATTCCAAAAAAATGGCGTTTTATGGACAAGCTCCCAACCGACGTTCAGGGAAAGAAACATAAGCTTGAGATAATGGCTTTGTTTGAGTAGCCCGAAGACGATTAAAGATGGTGGTTGAGTAGCCCGAAGGGCGTATCGAAACCACATCATCAGGAGGACAATATGATTTTTAATAATCACGACATAGACAACGAGGTTGTAGTTAGCCGCGACGAAAGCAAAATCGCCCTTGAGTTTACAATCCCAGCCACCAGCGATTTTTTCGACGGACACTTTCCCCAGTACAAGCTGCTTCCGGCAGTTGCCCAGTTTGAAATAATCACACGCTTTTCGCGAAAATATTTTTCAACCCAGCGTTATGTTCCAAACATCAAAAGAATAAAATTTTCAGCACCAATCAAACCAGGTACAAAAATCCATCTGGAGCTTACTTATAAAAGAGACAAGTCTTCTGTCAGCTTTAATATGGCAGACGCAAATGTAGAAGGAAAGGTTTATTCATCTGGTTCCTTTGCTGTGCTCGAGGAAGTTACTGCATAAATGAAATTCGGCTTTGTAATTCCAGTATACAGACACGGTTCTACTCTTCAGACAGTTGTAAACAGCATTGCTGCATTCGGCTTTCCGATTATTGTAGTTGATGATGGAAATGATGAAGAAAACCGTAGCTTTATATCAGAAGTTGCAGAAAAAAATTCTCTGGTTACTTTAGTAACAAGAGAAAAAAATGGCGGTAAAGGCCTCGCAATGGTTTCCGGCGTTAAAAAAGCTCACGAAATGGGCCTTACCCATATCTTGCAGTTAGATTCCGACGGTCAGCACGATGCAGAAAAAGCAGCCCGTTTTTTTGAAGTTTCCAGACAGAATCCGGATGCAATAATCTGCGGTTACCCGGAGTACGATGCAAGCGCACCAAAGAAAAGAGTAAAAGGCCGCAAAGTTGCCAACGGCTGGATTCATCTGGTTACCCTTTCGCAGGATATTAAAGACGCAATGATAGGTTTTAGAATCTATCCGGTAGAAGATTTTTTGAATGTATACAAGCATTCACTTTATATAGACGCCCGCATGGGATTTGATATAGAAGTGCTGGTAAGAATGTACTGGCGCGGAGTTCCGGTAATTTCGGAGCCCGTAAAAGTTTTTTATCCTGCAGACGGAATTTCTAATTATAATTATTTTACAGATACAGTACGTATTTCCTGGGTTTACACAAGACTTTGCCTGGAACTCATACTTCGTGCACCTGTTCTTATTTTTAGAAAGATAAAAAGAAGCATAGGGGCAAGAGGCAAATGAGCGAAGAACACAAACATTGGGCCGAAGAAAAAGAAGTCATCAAAACAAATAGACCGCTAAAGCTGCTGCTGGTTCTATTTAAGTATTCACCGGGTTTTATGGTTCGCTCACTTATTTATCCGGTAACTTTTTTCTATTATATTTTTAATAAAAATGCCAGAAAGGCATGTCAAACTTATCAGAAACAGCTTCGTGAATTTACGGGAAGAAAAATCCCGCCAAGAATCAGCGCCTACAGACAGATGCGTTCTTTTTCTCTTTGTGTTTTGGAGAAGATGGAAGGCTGGCTCGGAAAAATAAAATTCGACCGCATACAATATCATAACGATGATGTAGAAAATATTCTTGATTTACTCCGCTCTGGAAAAGGAGCACTTTTAATTACATCGCATCTGGGCAACATGGAATTGCTGCGAAGTCTTTCAGATTATAACAAACAGCTTGTAGGCCGCGAGGTTCCTGTTTATGTTGTAATGGATATGGATGTAAACCGTAATTTTTCTGAAACCCTTAAAAGTGTAAATCCAAAAGTTTCGTTTAATGTAATAAATTCAAACGACATAGGACCCGATTCAATCGTAACCTTAATGGATGCGATAGAAGCCGGCTCTCTGGTTGTAATTGCGGGTGACAGAACCTCAGTTGCACTAAAAGAAAAGAATTTAAAAATCAGCTTTCTTGGAAAGGATGCACCATTCCCATACGGAGTCTTTTTAATTGCAGCCCTTTTAAAAGCCCCAGTATATTTTATGTTTGGTTTGCGCAGCCGCCTTTCAATCTTTAATCCAAAGCAGAACGTTTATATAGAAAAATGCCATACAGATTTTAACTGCCCTCGCTCAGAACGAGAGGCCCGAATTATTCAGTGCTGCGGTGAATTTGTAGCCCGCCTGGAAAAGTACTGCATTCTCTATCCATACCAGTGGTATAACTTTTTTGATTTCTGGGAGTAATTTATGAACAGGCTGATAAATCTTTCTCAAAAAAAACTCCTGGGCGCATGGATTTTTTATCATTTGCTTATCCTTGCCTTTTTTATTTTTTCACTGATATTTTTTCACGGAAAAATCAGCATAGATTCAGACCTTTTTAATCTTGTTCCAAAAAGCATTTCAAAGGCTTCAGTAAAAAAGGCAGATGAAAAAATGATGACTGTAACATCGCAGAATGTTTTTGTACTTGTCGCCAGCGAAGATTTTGCTCAGGCAAAGCAGGTTGCAGAAGCGGTTTATGACAGGCTAAAAGACAGCCATAATTTTGAATCTCTTTCGCTTTATAACGATGTAAGTTCCATGGGCGAAATAACAGATTTTCTGTATAAATACCGTTCCTTTCTTATTGATGAAAAAACAGCAGACAAGATTCTGACAAGCCCGGATTGTGCTCAGAACTTTGCCATGGAAGCCCTTTCAAAAGCCTACGGTGGTTTTACAATGCTTCCCCTAGACAATCTGGACAGCGACCCCTTTTTACTTACCGAACATCACCTGCAGAATTATCTTACTGCAGTCCAGAATGCCGGAACCGCCATGAGTGTAAAAGACGGAGTGCTTGCCTCAAAGTTCGAGGGAAAATGGTATGTAATGATAAGGGGAGTTTTAAGCCGGGAGGGAGCAAAACTGGCCTCAAAAAACAATGCCATTACAGAAATTTACTCGGCCACAGCAGAATTTCCTGATGCAACATTTGTCTACTCGGGAACTCCTTTTCACAGCCACGAAAGTTCTAATTCTGCCAGCAGGGAAATTTCAATAATTGCAAGCCTTTCCATGCTGGCAGTAATAATTCTTTTAATTTTCATTTTCCGTTCCCTGCAGCCTCTGGCCTATTCCGTAGGCTCAATTTTAATTTCACTGGGAGTTGCCGTGCTTGCAACTCTTGCAGTCTTCCACAAAATGCACGTAATCACCCTGGTCTTCGGCACCTCGCTTATAGGTTCCTGCATAGACTACAGCCTGCATTTTTTTACCCACTGGTCTGCCAACACAGAATTAAAATCTGGAATCGAAATCAGAAATCATATTTTTTCCGGCCTCTTAATGGCCATTATTTCAACAGGAATCTGTTTTGCAATCCTGCTTTTTGCCCCCTTTGCAATTCTTAAACAGATGTCCTTTTTCTGTCTCACAGGTCTTGTAAGTTCCTTTCTTACAACAGTTGCAGTTTATCCATATATCAAATTGCCCGCCCAGAGAGGTAAGGTCCGCTTTACAAAAGGCTTTGCAAAAGTTATCAGACGACTTGAGCAGAAGTGGGTAGGCAGAAGTGTAATTATAGCCCTGTTTGTTTTTGCCATTCTTTCGATTTTAATTTGTCACAAAAATGTAAAAATCAAAAACAACCTTCTCACCCTTTACGATATGAAAGGCCGCCTTCTTCAGGATGAAATTACAGCATCGCAGGTAATTCAGTATACCCCTGGCGGCTGGTACATTGTCAGCGGAGAAACGGAAGACCAGGCACTGGCGAATGAAGAAGCCCTTCGCCGCAAATTCGAAAATATGACAGGCGGCCAGATTGGCTATGTAAGTACATCAAGCTTTGTGCCGTCACATCCAGTGCAGAAAAAATCCCGCCAGGCCTATAAAAAACTGATGGAAAATGCCGGTGACCAGCTTTTGAATCTTGGTTTTGATGAAGCAGAAACATCAGCTGCGCTTAAAAACTTAATGGAAGATTATGAAGAAAGCGGAAAGACCTTTGTTTCTTTTGAAAATGGAAACATTCCGTCTTTTATAGAATCAGCAATCTCTTCTGCCTGGCTTGGTCAGGTTGATGGAAAATACTTTACAGTAATGCTGCCAACAAAGGTTACAGATTATACTAACTACCGTTCATTAGCAGAACAGGATGATAACGTATATTTTATAAGCAAGTCCCAGGATATAAGCGCAGACTTGGACAGCCTCACCATTATGATTTTCAAGTTCTTTATAATTGCATATGTTTTGATGTTCATAATGCTCCGCTTCTTTTACAGCTGGAAGCAGGCCTTAAAAATCATTTCCGTTCCTTTTTTAATTATCCTGATTGTAGTAGCAGTTTTTGCAATCTGCAAAATAAATATGGAATTCTTCTCGGTAACAGGCCTTATTCTTGTCTTCGGCCTGGGCCTCGACTACATCATCTATATGATGGAAAACGAAAAACGCCCGGTGGTTGAGTGCCCGCGCAGCGGGTGTATCGAAACCACCGCGTCACAAAACGAAACCACCATGTCCAACGAAACCACCGCGTCACAAAACGAAAACTCCATCCTCGAGCCCTTTGCCACAATGGTCTCCTTCGTAACCACCATAATCTCCTTCGGCGCCCTTGCCCTCAGCTCCTTCAAACCCGTCCACCTCATAGGCCTCTCAATCTTCATCGGCCTCGCCACCGCCTACATCAGCTCATTTTTCTACGGAAGGAATCAGAAGTAGGATTTTTTAGATTTCCATTCTTAACTTTCACTATAACGAAGATGACAACAAAGAACTAGCATGGTATACTATGAAAGATCAATCTGGTTCAGCCCTTACTGATAGACAAAACATTATTTTTATTGATTTACAAACAATAAGAAATAAACTTGGCACACCGATTAAAGAACTAATGCCTATCGAAAAATGGGGCTTGTTTTTCAGTTATGTAGACAATGAAGAATATGCTGATTATATCAGCGAACTTGTCAGGAGTGACAAAGGAATTATGGTGGCAGAAAAGATTGTAAAACGCATGAGCGAAGCAGACGACAACTGGTATGTTCAGAATTCCCTATACAAAGCCGAGTGTGACAGAAATTCAATTGAATACTATGCAGAAAAAAAAGGCCTCGAAAAAGGTGTGCAGCAACAAGCCGAAGAAACAGCTGTCAAAATGCTCAGTAAAAAATTTCCTGTTTCTGAAATCGTAGAGTTGACCGGTCTTTCCCGCGATCAGGTTCTAAAACTCCAGAAAACGCATACTGATAAGGCTTAACATAAATTATGTTATTTTAAAAGATTTTTCCAATTATTTACACGAACCAGCCTGGCCAGGATGACCTTTCAAATCGTCTTTCCAGACTCGTAGAAAAATTCAAGGAAAATGAAAAACTCAGGAGTGATTATTTAGCCGTGAATTTGCATGATTATGACATAAGATACGAAGCTCTTCAGGAAGGTGCACATCAACAAGCCGAAAAATCTGCAATTAATATGTTAGCTGAAGGAGATTCTCCAGAAAAGGTTTCCCGCTGCACAGGCCTTCCACTTGACGAAGTTCTAAAACTCCAGAAACCGCATACTGATAAGGCCTAACATAAATCATGTTATTTTAAAAGTTTTTTCCCAAAAAGTGTCAGAAATGAACAAAGAGAGTCTATTTATATAGTGTGAGGAATTTGTTTTACCGGCGGGTGGTAACAGCTGGTCGGTATTTTAAACAATTTCCAAAAACTATATTAAAGAGGTTTAAATATGACTCAGACTCAAGAAAATTCAGAAGGTTTTACAGTTCAACACAAAATCTATGACAGCCTGTTCATTGCAGTTTTTGGAAAAGACAGTGAACGCAGTAAACGCTGGCGGCTCGAGCTTTACAATGCGCTAAATAATACAAATTACACTGATCCAGATGCACTTATGCTGAACACGCTCGATAATGTGCTTTTCATAAAGATGCATAATGATGTGTCATTTCTTGTAGATTCACAGATGACACTTTTTGAACATCAGCGAACAACAAATCAAAATATGCCCCTGAGAGGTTTCTTTTATTTTTCACAGCTTTATCATAAGTTTCTCATAAATGCAGAAGAACAACTTACAAGCAGTACTCTTATAAAAATACCCAATCCAAATTATGTAGTATTTTACAATGGAGATACCATCCGGGATGAAGATTATGAACTGAAGCTTTCAGATGCATTTATGCAGGAAGATAAAAGCGGAAGATATGAATGGACTGCCCGTGTGTTAAATATCAATAAGGATTACAATATACCTCTTCAAAAAAAATGTAAGTCGTTGTATGATTATATACAGTTCACAAGCCGTATAAAACAAAACAGAGATAATGGCATGCAAACAGAAAAAGCTGTAGACGAAGCTATAGAATGGGCAAGTGAACAAAACCTTTTGGAAGGCTATATCAGAGAACAGAAGGCGGAGGTAAAGATGACGTTACTTACAGAATTTAATGAAGAATTAAGTATCAAAGGCTGGCTCCGCGACGGCATTATTCAGGGTAAACAGGAGAAGGCTATTGAAGCCGCCAGAAATTTCTACGCTAACAAAGTTCCAATAGAAGTCATTGCTAAATCTCTAAAAATGCCAGAAGAAGAGGTTCGTAAAATAGTAAGCGAGCCTGCTCCTGAACATTTGTGATATAAAACGTTTTACAAAAACTGCAATTTTAAGTATTTTCCCCCACAAAAAATCATCATTAATAAACATGTATAATATAGAAGAAAGTTGAGGGGGGGGGGTAGTCATTAAAGTTATTTTTCCTTGAAATTTATTTGACATAGTTTAATTACAATAGTATTATTAAAGTTAACAAGATTTAAGAGCGTGAGAGTCATCCGTATACCCTTTGATTTAAACGGTCATTTAAATCGAATAAAAAAAACTTTTCATATAAGGAGAAAGGAAAGTATGAAAAAAATTACTTTAATGCTTTGCGCTTGCGCAATGGCGTTCGCTGGACTTCTGGTGTCATGTAGCAATGGCACTGAGAAATGGATTAATGGAACAAAAGGTGGCAGCTACTATGCATATGCCATTAGTGGAACTGTAACAGAGAAATTCGAGGACAGTACAACAACACAGACTACTGTATATACCCTTGCAAAGGGAAGAGGTGGAATCAGTAATAGTATTAAAGATAGCAGAGACCAGAATAAAGATAATGTTTATTATGGATATATTAACTTTGATGGTAAAGGTGATAGATCTGTAACAAATGGTACTGCAGCTGCTGTAAAAACTTATAATTATTCATATGGTAAAGGTTTTAGTATTTATAAACTTGATGATGGTTACTATTTATCTTGCTGGGATAATATCTATAATTCTCTTAAAGGTTCCAGTGTATCATTTGATACAATTAAACTTGAATCAGCTCCAGAATTCGATGGTGAAGATTATACATTAAAGTTCACATTCGTAAAAGATGACAGCACAGAAAGCGCAACAGATAAAACAACATTCTCTGGTGAAATCGTTTTTAAAGCTGTAGACGCTGAATAATTAAAAGGAGAAAGACATTATGAAAAAAATCAATTTGATTCTTTGTGCCTGTGCAGTTGCACTGACAGGTCTTATGGTTTCTTGTAAGAATGGTAATGTAGAAAAGATTGATGTTACTAATACAGAAACTCGTTATATCTACAAAGTAAATGGTACAGTAACAATGACAAAAAAATCAGGTACAACTACAGCAGTAGATACTCAGGAAATTACTTACACAATTAAGGATGCATTTGCAGGTTCAACTAATTGGAATGATGGATATCAAAGATCTTATGATTATATTTCAGAAGGAACAAATGAAGCTTGGGAAAGCAATGTGAATTCTTATAATATCTTTATCTATGGTGGAGAAATTTCTGTATATAATAAAAACACTCCTGCAACAGGTACAGCTACTGAATATGTTCTTGATAATACAAACACAACAGATCCTTCTGCTAATAGCCTTCCTGCTCTTTCAATTCCGGAATTCGGTGAAATTGACGGAGATTACTATGTACTCGCAGATTCTGCATGGGTAAGTGCCGATGATGCATTTGATGGTTACATAGGAGATGATGAATTTACATTCAAGTACTCAAGTGCAGCTTATGATGGACGTATGACTCAGGCACAGAAAGATGCAAATGCTGTAAATAACACATCTGCAACTTATGACCTCACATTCACTCTTGTTGGTGAAGAATAATCTAAAAGGAGAAAGAAATTATGAAAAAGATTAATTTAGTGCTTTGTGCAGCCGCAATTGCCTGCACTGCTTTCTTTGCATCTTGTGATAACGGCGCAAAAACATATGTAGATGTAACATATGAGAACTATGAAAATACTTATGACCTTGTAAGCTTTACAGAGGTAGTAAAAGTTTCTGACGCAGAAACTGATGCTGCAGGAAATGCTGTAACTCATAATGACATAACAACTACAGATGTGTTCACAGCTGATACAAAATCAGCAAAGAACACTGTAACAATTTCTTGGAAAGATTCTGAAGTAGTAGATGGATTTACTTCTTATAATCTTAAACTTAATGGTGGTGTAACTGGTAAAGCAAAATCAAAAACAAATGATGGAGATTTTTCTGCAGAAGTTGATACTAATACTGATGATGCAGAGATTACTGGTTATGACTCTTATGACGATAACTTAGGTACTACTGTTCGTGTCTCATCTCCAAGAACTTGGGAATTCTACAAGCAGGATGATAAGTATTATATCAAGGGCGACAGCGGAAACATCAACCTGGTTTCTGGTGACCTCGAAAAAGATACAACAATCAGCTTTACAGATGTTGTAGTACAGGATAGATCTGGTATTAAGACAAAAGATGCTAAGGACAAATATATCAGAACAACAACCACAACTTACACAATCGTTCTTAAAGCATCTGAATCACTCTAATCTAACTAGAGCGTAATTCACAACAAAGGGCTGCCCGGATGGGCAGCCCTTTGTTGTCAGTTGTTAATCTACATATTATGAAATATTACTAGCTCTAGGGTAATTAACTTTGGAGTAAATTAAATTTGCATTCACTTCTATCTGCTTTTTTCTAGCTACTGAAATATAGTATGTTATTCTTGAATTTATACTTCTGGAAATGATGTGTTTACGGATCTTACTTTGAAATAACCTTTGATACAGTTTGGATTAATTACGGCTATTTGTATATGATTTTTTTCACGAAAGCCGGCATTTTTGTATAATTCATTACCTTCAAAGAAAACTCCACGAACAGAATCGTATTCGTTTCCGGCAGCTTTTTCCTGAGCTACCAGGGAGTTAATTAAAAAACAATCCAATTTACGTTTATAAAAATCTTTGCCGGTGTTTTCTGGCAAATCAATTCCTTGAGAAACCAAATCATCATAAATTGCTTTTAGCTTTTGAAGATTTGCGATTTCCATAAAATCCAGGCATTTTCCTAAACAAATAACTGCCCCGACAACAGCTGGCTTAGTTATTTTTTGTTTATGATTTTGAGGATATTTTTTAGCTGTTTCTGCCCATTGCATAGCTCTTTCCGGATCATTTTCCCAGAAATACATGCCCTTTCCAAGCCAGTCATATACATTATCACTGTAATCCAGATGAATATCACCATTTACTAACTGATTACAAAGGGTTTCATCACAGCCATGAAAACCGAATATTAGATTATTTTTTACGGTGTACATTAAACCTTATAATCCCTCATAAGGAACAGGATTATACTTTCCTGTTGGAATAAGCTTATTTCCAACAAGCTTATATCCACAATATGCGAGATTCTTTTCACTTAAAAGTCCGGTTTTTGCAGAAGCCTTCTGAACGCCCATTGATTTTCTTGGTAGTTTCTTAGCAGTTTCTTTCATAATACCACCTTTCAATTGCTGTACTTTTGTACAGACTAAGGACATTATAACATATTTATTAAAAAATTACATAAAAAAATAAGGGCTGCACTTCATCCGGGCAGTCCTTCATCTATTAACACGTTACGTCCAAATCACTTATCACAAAAATCTAAGCATCCACTTCAGCAGGCTTGTTTACAATTGTTGTTTTTCCAGTAGGTAAAAGCTTTAAAATCAGACACTTAGTTTACCTTCATTAACAGTTTCATTATTTTTGTTTTATAAGCAGATTCATCTCCAGTACATTCCTGTAAAAGATATGATCCAAGTTCATAAGATTTTTCATTCATTTTCTTTACAAGATCCGGAATATCATCTGCACTTGCAATTATTTGACTATTTCTTATGCCAATGAATTTATGACCATATTTAGAGAAGAAATCTTGATTGATATTTTTGAAGAATTCAAAGTCTTTAGACCTTTCTTCTTCAGTATAATTATTCATATCAGCGCTCCATAAATAATATAACATACAAAAAAGATTTTGTGTAAAAAAATTGGATTACAAGTTCTAATCCAACCAATAAAGAAAAGGGCTGAGCATCCTTCAGTTCATTTTCTTTCATATAAAGTAGACTCACTTTGTTCATTTCTGACACTTTTCTTCTAAAAAAAGTTGAAAAATCTTCAAAAAAAACTGCGTAAAATGATCAACTTGAGTCTATTTATATGGTGTAGGAATATTTCTAAAAACTTAATTATGCGAGGTAAGAAAATGGAAGATCAGGTAACGCCAGTTCCTAATCCAGAAAATAAGGACAGACTATTCAAATTTATTTTTGGAAAAGACACAGAGCAAAGTAAACGCTGGAGGCTTCAACTCTATAATGCGCTGAATGGTACAAATTTTACAGATCCGGATGAGCTTGAAATCAACACTATAGAGAATGTTGTTTATATAACAATGCACAATGATATTTCATTTCTTGTTGATACAGAGATGAATCTCTTTGAAGAACAGAGTTCTTATAATCCGAATATGCCGCTAAGAGGATTCATTTACTTTGGAATACTGTATCAGAAATATCTTAGTAAAAATGAAAAGAATCTGATAAGTAGTACAAGGATTATGATTCCTACTCCAAAGTTTTATGTCTTTTATCACGGGGGACCAAGACAGTCGGAACGATGGAAAATGAGGCTTTCTGATTCTTTTTTAAGTAATGATGAAACAGGGGATTTTCAATGGACAGCTACGATTATTAATCTTCATCCAAATCATAACACCGCACTTAACAAAGGCTGTATTCCGTTGTATCATTATGTCAGGTATGCTTCTATGATCGCTGCGAACAAAAAAGCAGGATTAGAAAACAAAGAGGCAATTGAAAAAGCTGTTGACCAAGCAATTAAAGAAAATCTTCTGGAAGGTTTTTTCAAAATTCACAGGGCGGAGGTAATCGGAATGTGTTTAGAAGAAGTTAGTGAAGAAGAACAAAGAAGAATCTGGCACGAAGATGGATTTACCGAGGGCATAAATAAAGGCCGCTCTGAAAAAGCTATTGAAGGTGCAATAAATCTTCTGAAAATGAAAAAGCTTTCTCCAGAAGAAATTGCAGATGCACAAGGACTTTCACTAAAGAAGGTTCGGGAGCTGCAGGAAAAAGTTTTTGTAAAGGCATAGAGTTTAGCGACTGATTATTTAGTTATATTTATACAATAAAGAAGGGCTGCCGGAAACCGGCAGCCCTTGCTCTTTAACAAACTGAGTTTTGGCTCAGATTAACTTACTTTGCGTTCTTGAAAGAAAGTTTGTAAGTTTTTGTTGTTGTTGTAATGTTCTGAGCTTTAGCATCTTCAGCACGGTATGAGTTACCGAAGTTGTCAACTGTCTTCTTAGTTGAAACTTCAATGTCAAAGTCTTCACCGCTTTCAAGGTCACCAGTTACAGTAATTTTTGACCAGTCACCATCATCATTTTTCATAAAGAAAGCGTCATCAATTTTGTTGAAGTAAAGCTTGAAATCGGCACCACTTCCAAAGTAGTTGATTGTTGGTTCTGCTGGTGAGAATGTACCTGCTGTTGAACCTACGTCCTGTTTAGACTGACTTTTACCATAAAGATTTTTAAAATCTATGGTATACTGATTGCTGATATTTCCTTCGAGAACTTTTGATTCTGTCCAAGAGATTTCAGCATCACCAGAAGTGATTGTTCTTACTGTAGTATCAGTAACATCGCTGGTACCAGCTGTTCCATTTGAATCTACAGTCTTGTTAGCTACAACTTCTGTATAAGTTCCTGTTACAGAGTATCTGTTGTATGTTGATGTGCTAGTAACAAAATTATATTCTGCTGTGTTTTTACAAGAAGCAAGGAATGCTGTTGCAGCAATAACACATACGCAAAGAATTGAATTAATCTTTTTCATATTATTCTTCTCCTTTTTTAGAATTATTCAGCTTCTACTAACTTGAATGTGAATTCGTAAGCTGTTTCTGTAGATCCAACATAAGTTGTATCTTCTTTCTGAGCTTCAGTCATGTTAGGTCTTGTGCTTGAAGTAGTAGTGTATTTGAGCTTGAATTCTTTATCGCCGAATTCACCATCAAAAGAATCTTCTGGAAGCTTTACAAACTCTTTGTCATTCCACACATAATAATCACCATCGAATTCGTAAATCTTAAGTTCAAGTGTGTTAGCACTAGCTTCGATATGATAAGTCGGTAGATATACGGTACCTCCATTAGAGCACCACTGCCAATCATAAGTCATAGTAGACGAGTCCCATGTAGCAGCATAATTATTAGCCCAAACATCTGGATCATTAATATCGTCTGCTAAAATTGCAGGGATATTATAATATCCTGAAGTTCCAGGGAAGTTCTCTATTTTATCCATAACGTTATCAAATCTTAAACTTTTACCAAATCCATTAGAAAGTTTTGTAGTAGTAGCATCAGCATCGCCTACTTTTACAGTTTTTGTCCAGTCTGCCTTTCCACTAAATTCGATATTATATGTATCGTAATTTCCTTCATCAACAGCATCTTCTGTCCAATAAACATTAGCTGTTGCTGTTGTAATTGTAGCTTTTGTTGTTGTTACTGTTGTAGAAGCAGTTGTTCCCGATTTTTCTTTAGTTGTCAATGAACCTGTAACGTTATATGCATACTTGTTATTAACTTCACTTACATTTATCAAATCTTTAGCTCCGTTATTACAAGAAGCAAAAAGTGCGGCTGCAGCAAATGCACAGGCACCAAGAATCAAATTGATTTTCTTCATATTGTTCTTCTCCTTTTATAATTATTCAGCAATTTCTTCGAACTTAATTGTTCCAGAATACTGATCTTTATTTACAGATGTTGTAGATGGATTTACAAGGTTATCTACAGTGAAGTCATAAGAAAGTGTGAAAGAGCTGTCACCAAAGTCTCCGTCAAGAGTTACTTTTGAATAGATACCGCTGTCAATACGAACATAATAACCATCTTCAAATTCATAGATTGCACTGAATGGTAAACCAGTGTTTGTTACATTGAAATGTTTTGTAGAAGTTGTTGAAGATCCTACTGTTTCTACTGTATCTGTATAGATATCTGTAGAAATTTCATATATAGGTCTATCACCTTCTGTTGTTACACTCTTTGTCCAAGAAACTGCTGCTGTTCCTTTTACAATTGTCCATTCTGTTGTCTCTGTTGATGGAGCAGCAATTGCTCCAGAAGTTTCAACATCCTTAAAAGAACCTGTTACTTTGTAATAATAAGTATTACTTACAGATGTAGTGTTAATGTAATCTTCTGCTCCATTATTACATGACACCAGAAGTCCAGCGAACGCCATTGCGCAAGCGCAAAGCATTAAAGTAATTTTTTTCATACTTTCCTTTCTCCTTATATGAAAAGTTTTTTTTATTCGATTTAAATGACCGTTTTTTTCGGAAAGAGGTGTTTCACGAAATGTGTTTCACGGGGCTTTTTTTTGGAAAAAACTTAAATTTTTTTGAGAAATTTTGAGGGGCTTTTTAAATTTTCAAAGCGGGGAATTTGGTGTATAATTTTAAAGTTGTTTTCTTTGAAAATATGAATGTTATGAATCGGTATAAAAAATATCAGATTGTGATTATCTCTTTGTTTTGCCTGCTGGTGAATCTTGCGGGGAAGGATTTTGCGGTGCATTTCAGGCTGCCGCTCTGGATGGATTCTTTCGGTACCTTTTTGATGGCTTATGTGGGCGGGCCTGTTTTTGGTGCGGTCATTGGTGCGCTTTCGAATATCATTTATGGTTTTATTGATCCGGTTTCTTTTGCTTATACAATTACCAGTGTTTGTATTGGCCTTATAGTTGGGCTTTGTGCTCGACGGGGCTGGATGAAAAATCTTTTTAAGACTATGTCGCTAAGTGTTATGGTAACGGCTGTCTGTGTTGTAATTTCTACCATTCTTAATCAGGTTTTCTATGGTGGTAAGACCGGCAATTACTGGGGCGATGGAATTATTGAGATGCTGGAGTTCTGGGAAGTAAAGGGCTGGATCAGGGCTTTGCTTGGTGAGTTCTATGTGGACTTTGCAGACAAGGTTATTACTATGGGTGCGCTCTTTCTTTTTATTCAGCTTTACAGACGTGTAAAAAAATATCTTCCAAAGTTTCTGGTACTTCAAAAAGATAATTATGATGAAAAGAAAACAATTGATGTAACAAAAATGTTTGCGCTTCTTTTTGCAGCGGGTTTGTCCTTTTTATTTCCTGCAAAAACAGAAGCTGAATCAAAAAAGTTTGGAACCTATATCCGAACAATTTACAATAATACAAACGGACTTCCGGGCGGCGAGGCAAATGATATTGCCAGCACACTGGATGGCATTCTCTGGATAGGAACCTATGCGGGCCTTTACCGCCACAACGGAAAAGAGTTCCGCCTGATGAATGAATACGATTCAATAAAAACAGTGCGCTGCCTTTATGCTGATGAATATGGAAAACTGTTAGTAGGTACTAACGACAATGGTTTTTCTGTTATAGAGAACGAAAAGATTGCCTGTGTATGTACCGAAAAAGACGGACTTCCTGCAGATTCAATCCGTTGTATAACCAGTGCAGGAAACGGAGTTTATTATATTGGAACAACAGCGGAGCTTGCAGTTGTAGAGCCTTATAAAACAGATGAAGGCTGGAAAACAGGAATTAGGGCTGTAATTCCCGAGGTTTATTCTGCGGTAAGACTTACTTCCAATGGTAAAGGTCTGATTGCTGCTGTTGCTTCCAATGGTGAAATCTATTTGTGCCAGAATGAAAAGCTGGTTAGCGAAATTCCTTTGAAGGAAACAAAAATAATTTCTGCCGCCTTTGATGAAAATGGAAAACTTTATGCGGCAGGTGAGAATAATCAGCTTTATGTTTTTACAATTGATAATGATGAAGTTGAACCTGTCAAACTTACAGAAGTAATTGATTGCAGCCCATTAAATCACATCAATTCGCTTGTCTTTAATGAAGGTTTACTTTTCCTCTGTTCAGACACGGGCGCGGCTTACATTGATTATAAAAAACTGAGCAAAAGCTCTGCTGCTTCCAGCCAGACAGTTTTTAATATGATGGATACAGGCCTTTTCAATAACTCTATTGATAATATGATAGTTGATTACCAGGGTAATCTCTGGTTTTCTTCTTCCCGCCTGGGCCTCTTAAAAATGTGCGATTCTGCCTTTGATGAAATTTATCTTTCAGCAGGATTCGCAGAAGCCGTAGTAAATTCTGTTATAAAATATAACGGTAAGATTTATTTTGGAACGGATGATGGCCTTTCTATGATTGACGAAAAGACTGGAACCATCGAAGAAAATGAACTTACCAGGAAAATGAAAAAGCTTCGCATCCGCTGCCTTATGATAGACAGTAAAAATCGCCTTTGGGTTTGTACTTACACAAAGGGCCTTTACTGCATGGATCGGTCCGGCCGCATAAGCGAATATGAAACTACAACAGGCCAGCAGTTCCGCCTTCTTCTTGAGCTTTCAGATGGAACTATTGCAGCTGCAGGTAAAAAAGGAATCACCTTCCTTAAGGATGGAGTCGTAACAAAGCGCCTTACCAAGGAAGATGGTTTTGAAAATCAGGTAGTGCTTACACTTTCAGAAAGACCTGATGGAATTCTTGTTGCCGGAACAGACGGCGGCGGAATTGCCATCATCAAAAATCAAAAAATTGAAAAGCTGATTCGCCGTTCAGAGGGTCTTACATCAAATGTAGTTTTGCGAACGGTAAATGATTATGATGGAAAAAATGCAACAGGCGGAACTTATCTTATTACAAGTAACAGCATCTGTTATATGAATGAAGATTTTTCAATCAGGCATCTTTCCAATTTTCCTTATTCAAATAACTATGACCTTGTTGTCAGGGAAGACGGCGATATTTTTGTTCTTGGTTCTGCAGGAATTTTTGTTGTTAGCCGGGATGAACTTCTTTCAGGCAATAAGGTTGATTATATTCTGCTGGATCTTAAGCGGGGACTTATAGGCTCTCTTACTGCAAATTCCTGGAACTATATTGATGAAAATAATAATCTTTATCTTTCCTGCGACAGCGGTGCATCTGTATTAAACCTCGATTCTTACGACAAAATTGACCGTTCCTGCAGAATGCAGCTTAAAAGTGTAATTGTTAACGGCGAAAGATATTCGGTTCCACGAGACCGTCATTTTATTATTTCCGGAGACAGCGACAGTATAGAAGTGAATCCGGAAATTATAAATTATTCTATTAATAATCCTTTTATCAGCCTTTATATGAAGGGAATTGATGAACACCCGAATGTAATGACTCAGAATGAGCTCGCAAGTGTAATTTATTCAAACATTCCTTCGGGCAAATATGATTTTCATATTTCGCTTCTGGACAGCAGGGGAATCAATGTGCTTGATGAGGTTGTTTACGAAATAGAAAAGCCTTACCGCATCTACGATTACTGGTGGTTTCATGTTTATGCCTTTACAGTAATGATTATGGCAATTGCCTGGCTTACCTGGTATGTCACTGCAACAATTCAGAACTTCCGTTACGAAAAACAGGAAAAAGAAATTGAACGTATCCGCGACCAGATCCGCATGAGTAACGAAACAATTCTTTCTATTGCAAATGCAGTAGAAGCCCGTGATAAACAAACAGGCCGTCACTCTTTCCGTGTTGCAGTTTATTCTATGCTGATTGCAGTAGAGCTTGGCTGCGATGAAGAAGAAATAGAAAATATCCGTCAGATTGGTTTGCTGCATGATATCGGAAAAATTGGTGTACCGGATTCCATTTTGAACAAGCCTTCAAAGCTTACCAAAAAAGAATTTGAAATTATGCAGCGCCATACAGAAATCGGCGGCGAGATTCTCAAGGATTTTACAACAATCAAAAATGTTGCCGAAGGTGCAAAGTATCATCATGAACGTTATGATGGTTCGGGCTACAACTGCGGCCTTAAGGGAGAAGAGATTCCGCTCACTGCAAGAATTATCGGGCTTGCAGATGCCTTTGATGCAATGACTTCGAACCGTGTCTACAGACCGGCAATGACTATGGATAAGGTAATTGAAGAATTGAAAAACGGGCGCGGTACACAGTTTGATCCTGAACTGGTTGATATCTTGTTAGGCTTGATTAACAGTGGCCGCATCGACGTTTCTGAAATTAAGAAGCAGAGTGAAGAACTTGAGAGTTAAAAGTACTTGACACGCTATTTCACTCATTGACTGTATATTAATTCTACTATAAAATATATCTATTAACATTGAAATCTTTTTTTAGATATGGAGTAAAATCAATGGCAACAAAGTATGTTTACTTTTTTGGTAACGGCGACGCTGACGGCGATGAGTCAATGCGCGCTGAACTCGGTGGTAAAGGTGCAAACCTTGCTCAGATGGCAAAGAAACCTTTAAGTCTTCCAGTTCCACCTGGATTCACAATCACAACAGATGTTTGTCAGGAATTCTACAAGCTCGGTCGCAAGTACCCAGCTGGTTTGGAAGCTGAAGTTGACAAGTATCTTGCTAAGCTCGAAAAGGCAATGGGCAAGAAGCTTGGTGATGAAAAGGATCCACTTCTCGTTTCAGTACGTTCAGGTGCTGCAATCTCTATGCCTGGTATGATGGATACAATCCTCAACCTCGGTCTTAACGACAAGGCTGTTCTTGGTCTTGCTGCAAAAACAGGAAACGAAAGATTCGCTTGGGATGCTTACCGCCGCTTTATTCAGATGTACGGTGATGTTGCAATGGGCGTAGATCATGACAAGTTCGAAGCAATCATCGAGAAAGTAAAGAAGATTCGCGGAATCAAAGATGACCCAGAATTGAACGTAGACGAACTCAAGAAGATCGTTGAAGAATACAAGAAAATGTACAAGAAGGAGAAGGGTGAAGACTTCCCTCAGGATGCTAAAGTACAGATGTGGGGTGCTATCGGTGCCGTATTCGGTTCTTGGATGAACCCACGTGCTATTAAGTACCGCAAGCTCAACAACATTAAGGAAGGTGCTCTTAAGGGTACAGCCGTTTCTGTAATGGCAATGGTATTCGGTAACAAGGGTAACACTTCTGGTACTGGTGTATGTTTCTCACGCGACCCTTCAACTGGTGAGAACGTATTCATGGGTGAATACCTTATGAACGCTCAGGGTGAAGACGTAGTAGCAGGTATCCGTACACCACAGAAGCTCTCACAGCTTCAGAAAGAAAATCCAAAGGTATATGACCAGCTCTGCAAGATCCGTGATCGCCTCGAAAAGCACTATCACGATATGCAGGATATGGAGTTCACAGTTGAAGAAGGAAAACTCTATATGCTCCAGTGCCGCAATGGTAAGAGAACTGGTGCTGCTGCTGTTAAGATGGCAGTTGATATGGTTGCTGAAAAGCTCATCACAAAAGAGCAGGCTCTTCTCCGCGTAGAACCAGAACAGCTCAACCAGCTCCTCCTCCCACAGTTGGACAAGGACGCTGTAAAGAAGGCTACAGAAATCGCTGCAGGTCTTAACGCTTCTCCAGGAGCTGGATGCGGACAGATCGTATTCACAGCTGACGAAGCTGTAGAATGGGCAAAAGCTGGAAAGAAGGTTCTCCTCGTTCGTAAGGAAACTTCTCCAGATGATATCGCAGGTATGGCTGTTGCACAGGGTATCCTTACATCAACTGGTGGACGTACATCTCACGCTGCCGTAGTTGCTCGTGGTATGGGAACTCCTTGTGTTTGTGGATGTTCTGAAGTTACATTCAAAGACGCTAACACAATCGTTGTAAAGGGCAAGTCTTACAAGAAGGGTGACTTCCTCACAATCGATGGTGCTACAGGTAAAGTATATGAAGGACAGGTTGCTGTAAAACCTGCTACAATCTCTGGCGACCTCGAAACATTCCTTGGTTGGGCAGATGAAGTTCGAGCTAAGTCAACACGCAAGACTGCTTCTGGCCAGACAGTTAAGGGCTTCGATGTATACGCTAACGGTGATACACCAAAGAATGCTGAAGATGCATTCCGCTTCGGTGCAAAGGGTATTGGTCTTTGCCGTACAGAACACATGTTCTTCGACGAACCAAAACTTACTGCATTCCAGAAGATGATCGTTTCTGAAAATACAGAAGACCGCAAGAAGAACCTTGCAAAGATCCTTCCACTTCAGCAGAAAGACTTCTACGAAATCATCAAGGCTATGAAGGGTTACCCAGTAACTATCCGTCTCCTTGACCCACCTCTTAACGAGTTCATCCAGGCTGAATCAAAAGATCAGCTCAACGCTCTTGCTAAGAAACTTGATATGAAGCCAGCTGCACTTGCTGCAAAGGTTGCTGCTCTCGACGAACACAACCCAATGCTCGGACACCGTGGATGTCGTCTTGCTATTACATATCCAGAAATCTACGAAATGCAGGTTGAAGCAATCGCTCGCGCTACAGCTAAGCTCGACAAAGAAGGCGTTGCTCACGAAGTTCAGATCATGATTCCTAACGTTGTTTCTTACCGTGAAGTTGAACAGATCCGCGGACAGGCAGAAGCTGTAATTGCTAACGTAAACAAAGAATGTGGTACAAACCTCAAGTTTGCTATCGGTTCTATGGTTGAGTTCCCAAGAACTGCACTTATCGCTGATAAGGTTGCTAAGTTTGCTGACTTCTTCTCATTTGGTACAAACGACCTTTCACAGACAACATTCGGCTTCTCTCGTGATGACTATGGTAAGTTCATCGAGTCTTACCTCGATCAGAGAATCCTCGAAGACGATCCATTTGCTACACTTGATCCAGATGGTCCAGGTGCTCTTATGGAAATCGCAGAAGCTAAGGGACGTTCAGTTAAGAAGAACCTCCACCTTGGTATCTGTGGTGAGCATGGTGGAGACCCAGCTTCTATCGCTCTCTGCTACAAGATTGGTTTGAACTATGTATCTTGTTCACCATTCCGTGTACCACTTGCTCGTCTTGCTGGTGCTCAGGCTGTTATTAAGGCAAATGCTAAGCCAGCTGCAAAGAAGGCTCCTGCAAAGAAGCCTGCTGCAAAGAAGGCAACAACTGCTGCAAAGAAGCCTGCTGCAAAAAAATAAACGCTGATCAGACTGACAGTCACTTTCGTGCCTGCAGTCTATCAAGTTTAATCTCCCGACGCTTCGCGCGGGAGAAATCAGGTTCCTGCCGACAAACTCGCATTCGCTCGTTTGCGGCAGAACCCATAGGTAGAAAAAGGAATCCTTGCTTTCGCTCGGATTCCTTTTTTTATTGGTATTACGTCATTGCGAGGAGCCCGTCAGGGCGACGTGGCAATCCATTATTCTTACTGCAGCTGCCACTTCTCCAGCCCCTTGAGGGCTTCTGCGAGTTCCGGGTCATCAATCAGGTTGTTTAGAGTATTAAGAAGGTTATAATGTGTTACCCAGTATTCCGGGAACCAGCCGTAACCTTCGCCGTGGAAGCCCGGGTAATCAAAGGCTCCGGAGCGGCTTCTTGCAGATGGAATGTAAAGCCAGAGGCCTGAGTTTGGTAAAACTGTTGAATAGGGATTAATGTAGAAAACTGCTCCTTGTGTGTTTTCTCCAAGATGATGAACTTTTACATCAGCTTTTTCTGAAAGTGCATTCAAAAAGGCAATGGAATATTCAGAGCAGGATGCGGAATATCTGTCTGTCAGAATATAAATATCACCGGAAAAATCTGCAGGTGGCAATTCCTGAATTTTTGTTTCTGGTGTTTTGAATTTTATAACGGACTGATATGGATAAATTAATTCAGCTACAGTAGGCCAGAAGAGCTGTCGTTTTCTTAAATTAATCATAGCTTTTTCATATTTCATAAAATCAGTTTTTTGTTCTTTAGCCTGTTTTCTGAATTTCAGTTTTTTTATATTTTCTTTTGTATTTTTGAATTCCCAATAGAGTCTGCTTTTCGCATATTCAGGAGACATAACTGTGTATTCACCATCATCAATCATATTGGAAACAAAAGTAATCAAATCATAAGAAATGTTTTCTGTCTTGTTATAAAAAAGATATGTATAAAGCATGGCAGCACGCCAGAGTTCGCCACCACCGTTACTTCGTAAATCAATTATAATCTGTTTTTTACCGATAGACTTGTTCTTTGCATTTTCGCAGAGGGTTTTGAATTCCTGTTCTCCCATTACAGAACCGCCGTTGAAAACAAAGTTTACAAGAGAAATATAAAGGGTGTCTTTTGTCTCTCTCATGCCCTGAAGCTTTCCGGCTGTGTCGAGTCTGTTGTTTGTAATAACAGGAACAGTAACTTTTTTGCCGTCAAAAGAAAGAATCAGATTATTGAGATTCTGGCGGGAAAGAGTTCCAAGCCGGTAGATTTTTTTATTGCCGTCAAACCAGTCAAAAAGCATTGTGTCCGGGCCGGTATATTCCTGACCAGGCTTTACATCTGCCGGGACATATTTTCCAAGCTCCTTAATTCTTTTTTCAGGAAGCTTTTCACGCTCGTTTTTTACAACTATATATTTTGTCTTTCCATCTTTTTCAACAGCTTCTACATAAATATCAGAGTAATAAAGATAGTATGGAAATTTACTGCTGCCACCAATTGAAAAATGCTGGTCTTCGATTGCATGATTTTTGATGATGTGTTTTTCAGCGGCGGCAATGAATGTACCGCTGTCATAAGTTTTTCCGTGCTTATCTTTATCACAATCTTTTTTGATGTCTGCAATAATCTTGTCGATGTCGTAGCCTTTTTCTACCATCTCAGGATATCCGCAGTAGATAGTGGTCATGTAATATTTGAGATAATCTAAATCTTCATTAAGTTCTTTTTCTGTGAGAACTTTTTTATTCTTTCCTTTTGTAACCAGCTTCTTTGAAGGAACAGGACTTATAAGGTGACCGATTAAGGCTGCAAGAAAAAGTGCAAGAATCAGGGAGCAGGGAATTATCCAGAATAAGTGTCTTTTTTTCATAATGCGTGCATCCTTTTATTAAAGAGATTTCAGGGCCTGAGGAAGATAATTTACAAGGAAGCTTTCGAAATCAGGATATGTATCGCGGTTAGCCTGATAATAATCTGCAAGGGCAATAAGCTGATCAGGATCTTTGTAAAGATAGTTTGTAGTAATTGTGTTTTTAATTGCAGTTCCAATTTCTTCATTTTCTTTTGCAAGTTCATAATCTAAAGAGCAGACAATTGAAAGAAGTGTTGCTGAATTTGATTTTACAAGAATATCTGTTACTTTCTCAGTCAGCTGATTTTCATCGTAAATCTTTTTAATGAGCCTTGTAAGGTCTTCTGAGAAAAGGTCCCAGTGTTTTTCAAGAAAGTCAAAAACATATGAAGCGGTGATATTCAAAGTGGAATTATAGTTATTCCAGTCATTATCTTTTGACCAGTAGGCGCCGGCTATCTGAGTAACTACTGTTTTATCATCTTTGTACGAAAGTGGGAGTGCATAATAATAGCCTGATGTAAGTGTAGAACTGTAAAAAAGATATTCAGGTTTTGAATCAGGGGCAAAGAAATATTTAGAAATCCAGTCGATGCCTTTAATGTTAGAAGTCTGATATTCCTTTTCAGCTATTGCCTGGCGTTTAAGATGAGCTTCATACAAAAGCCATATTCGGGCATAATTAGAAGTATTAGCAAAGTCGTTAAACTGGCTGATAAAAGATTTCAGGTTAATTCCCTTCCAGAAACTTTCAATTTCTTTTGGCAATTCCTTTTGTTTGATTGTCATCTGGGTCATGTCATCTGAAATATACTGGGCTATTGCAAGGGCAGAGCGGTAGCCGTCTTTATAATTTTTTGAACGGCTTTTTATTTCCTTTACAAAGGGATGGTCTTTCTGTTTTGCAAAGAGTTTATCAACTCCATCAACAAATTGTGAATAGTCCTGGTTATAGTAATTGTTAGAAAAAGGCTGAACTTCGGCAAGGCGAAGGGCGATTAGTAGCAGCTCAAGCTTAGGATCAACTTTAATTGTTATGTTATCTGTCTGATAAACAATTGGCTTGATATCTACAGGGGTTAATTCCGCTTTTTTAGAGCAGGAAACAAAGTTAAGCGATGCTGTGATTACAGCCAGAAGGGGCAGGGTAAGAATAGTTTTTTTCATTTATTAACTCCGTTTTTGAATTACTATAATTATACTATAATAGTCGCGAAAAAGATAATTTTATTGGTCGTCATAAGCTTTTTTTTATGCTATATTTTTACTTATGAGTAAACACAATATGCAGCTCCTTCAGGAGCTTTCTTTGAAAAACGGTCCTCTTTGCGTTGGCCTGGATACAGACCCTTCTTATATTCCAGAAAATATTTTGCGCCAGTACGAATCACCGGCACAGGCAGTGCTCGCTTACAACAAGGCAATTATAGACCGAGTTGTAGCAGATAAATCAGCCTGCTGTTTTAAGGTTCAGATTGCTTATTACGAGGCTATGGGCCTTGAGGGTATGAAGGTTTATTCAGAAACTTTGAAGTACATTCGCCAGACCGGCCTTATCGCTATTTCTGATATTAAACGCGGCGATATTGGAGCTACTTCAGACGCTTATGCTCGCGCTCACTTTACCGGCGACTTTGAAACAGACATTATTACAGTAAATCCATATATGGGCTTTGATACCTTAAAGCCTTTTACCGCTTACAGTACTCCGGACAAGGGAGGCAAGGGAGCCTTTGTTCTGCTTTGCACAAGTAACCCTGGTATGACAGATATTGAACATCAGGAGCTTGCAGAAGGCGGCCTTTTGCTTGAGCGTGTTGGAGCTGAACTTCAGCGCATTGGCGAAGAATGGCGCTATTCCTGTGCAGATTATAATGACCAGACCTGCGGCATTTTTGGTGCAGTTGTTGGTGCTACCCAGGAAGAAGATGCCCGCTGGCTTCGCGACAAATATGCAGATATCTTCTTTTTGATTCCTGGCTACGGCGCCCAGGGTGGTGCTGCTCGTATTGCGGCCACTCTGCTTGATAAGGCAGGCGGTACGGTAAACTCAAGCCGAGGAATTCTTTGTGCCTGGAAAAAGGATGAAAAGATTGCGGGTGCGCGAGATGCCGGCAGCCTCAAGCTGGATGATATTGCAGATGCCGCAGCCTGTGCCAGCCTCTTCAGCAAGAACGATTTGCTTGGAGCTAAGGCAAGCCTTTAATTTATACAGATTGCACTTATAGGGGGAAATATGTTCACAGATTGTCAGGGGATTCCATATCCGGTTTTTGCAAAGGGAGAAGTTACAGACTGTGCTTTTGTTGTAGGCGCAATTCCTTTTGGCAGTGTTTCTTTGCTTAAGGTTCGCCTGGAAGCGGGAAGTCAGGAGCCTGCTGCCGGCCAGTTTTATATGCTCCATGCAATCAGGTCAGATGTTCTTCTTGGCCGCCCTATAAGTATTTATCATTCAGAAAAAAGAGCTGACGGTTCGGTTGAACTTTCCTTTTTGATTTTGCTCAAGGGAAAGGGAACCCGTGAACTGTGCTCCCTCGAACCGGGTGATAAGCTCAATCTGATTGGCCCGTGTGGAAATAGATTTCCTGTTCCGGCCGACCCGGCGTCAAAAGTCCTCATCATCGGCGGTGGAATCGGTGTTGCCCCTGTTGCGGGCTTTGCAGAAACTCTCCCACCAAAAAGCTATGACTTTTACGCATCCTTCAAAAGTGGCAGCTACGCCCTGGAAAATGTAAAGGCAGATAAACTTGTAATTACAACTGATGATGGCAGCGTGGGCGTTCACGGAATGCTGCCTGCGGCCCTCACAGAAGATACCCTTCGAGCCGGCAACTACAGTGAAGTTTTTGCCTGTGGACCAACTCCAATGCTGGCCTATATCCAGAAAATCTGCCAGACAGTCGGCGTTAAGTGCTGGCTCAGTATGGAAGCCCACATGGCCTGTGGAGTAGGGGTGTGTCTTGGCTGTGTAATCGATACAACAGAAGGCAAAAAGCGCTGCTGTAAAGAAGGCCCTGTTTTTGATGGTGACATCCTGATTTTTAAGCCGGTTACAGAAGTTGCCGGAATCAAGGTTCAGCCTCGTCGCGAGCCACTGGCTGCCTGCGAAGAGCCAGACCTGTCTGTAAACATCGGCGGCGTTACACTTTCTAACCCTGTAATCGGAAGCTCGGGAACCTTTGGTTTTGGCGTTGAATATAAAACTTTATTTGATGTAAACAGACTTGGCGGTATTTCTTCGAAAGGTCTTACTCTCGAACCACGCCAGGGTAACGATGGAGTTCGACTCCACGAAACTCCGAGCGGGCTTATGAACAGCATTGGCCTTCAAAATCCGGGAATTCCTCATTTTATAGAGCACGAACTACCGGAAATGCTTAAGCTTAAGCCGGTTGCAATTGCAAATCTCTCTGGTTCATCTCTCGAAACTTATGTGGAAGGAGCAAAGTTGCTGGATGCAACAGAAGTTCCTCTTATCGAGCTTAATATTTCCTGCCCTAACGTGTCTGCCGGCGGAGCTGCCTTTGGTATGACTTGTGTTGGAGCTGCTCAGGCAGTAAGTGCCGTTCGCGCTGTAACAAAAAAGCCTCTCATCGTAAAGCTTACTCCTCAGTCTCACGAACTGAACCAGGTAGCCCTCTCTTGTATCGAAGCGGGTGCCGACGCAATCAGCTTGTGTAATTCCTTCCAGGGAATCGCAATTGATATTGAGCGTGGCGTTCCGGTGTTTGAAAAACTTAAGGCAGGTTTTGGCGGCCCTGCAGTGCGCCCTATGGCTGTGTGCCTTGTTTACGAAGTTGTTGAAGCAATCAATCAGCTTCCTGCAGAAAAACGCGTGCCTGTAATTGCCATTGGCGGAATTGCCACCTGGGAAGATGCGGTAGAATTCATTATGGCAGGTGCGAGTGCCCTCCAGGTTGGAACAAATACCTTTGCAAATCCAAATACTATGATAGAAGTGATTGACGGGCTTGCTGCCTTCATGAGGCGAAAAGGCTATCATAATATAGAAGAAATGAGGGGAATTATTCAGAAATAAGAGGAAATTAAGAGATATAACAAGAAATTATTGTACGAAAACGTTTTAAAATAGCAGTTTTTCATTTTTTTTACTTATTTAAACTTGCGTTTTGGCAGAATTCACTTAAAATGGTTGTGCTTCGGTATAAGGGGAATATTGTCGATAAACGAACGAGGGTTTTTTAATTCAAAAAAGTATCAACAAAAAAGTAAAATTTCGGTTTTGAGGTGTTGATATGAAAAAAATTGCGTTTGCGTTACTTACAATTTTTTCTCTCTTTGTAATTTCCTGCGAAATAGGTCTTGGTGCATCGGTAGATACTGATCCACCTTCTCTCAATATATCTAACCCACCAGTAGATGCAATTATTCGCGATGACTTTGCCCTCAGCGGAACATGGACTGATGATGGAACCATCGGCTCAATTTCCGTAGAATTATCACGCACAGACGGAAACGGCGAAAAACTCTCATACACCGGAACTTTCGCCGAAGATTCCCGCAAAGGCGGCTCCGGCACCTGGAGCATCGACATTCCGGCAAAATCCTCTTCTATCACAGACGGCACCTACCAGGCCGTAGTCACCATCAAAGACGCCACCGACCGTACAACAATTCAGAATACTACTTTTACGATTGATAATACGGCGCCAATTCTTATTTTGCAGAGACCTGCTACCGATGTTTCAACAACAGACGAAGCTTCTATCGATACCTATGGTAAAATCCTTTCCCTCGAAGGCCGTGCCGCAGACGATAACAATATTGACCATATTGATGTAAAAATTTATTCAGATGCAGCAAAATCAAATCTTCTTCATACAATTAACCTCAAAAATGTTCCTCTTTCTATTGCTCTTGATGCGGCAAAATGGGGAGACGAAGCCTATAATACAATTTATGGAACTACAGTCGGCGATAAACGCCGCTACTATTGTTCTATTGAAGCATACGACTCTGCCCAGCGTTACCCTGCCGACGGCTCTGCTCAAAACGACGAAGACAAAAACGGTAACTGCGCTACAGACTATTATCTATATAACGACATTGCCAATTCCAGCCTTGCCGATCTCAAAGTAACAGAGCTCTACTCAGCCCTCAACGGCACAAACAGCCGGTCGGCTGTAGACACGAATACTGTAAGAAATACCCTTAATCAATTGAAGAAATCTACGGGAACTTTCTTCCTTAATCCGCAGAATAATCCGACGTTTAAGCTTTCTGGTTGGAGAGCGAGAACATATAAAGAGGAAGATGACCCTGCTACAACTCAAGATGAAACAAATGACATAGCTGATGAAGGTTTTGTTACTTTTGATAATGCTTCAATAAACTTTGATGTTGAACCTGGTCTGGATAATTATCCAATAGACAGGAACTCTCTTAAGGTATATTTGATTGAAGCGGAATATTATAGAGATGGAGATACATGGAAGGTTAGGGCAAAAGAAAATGCACCAAAGATGTACCTTTCTAATGATGTAATAGACATAAAGGGTGCTTCAACTTATAAGGTCGCTGTAACTATTGATCGTTCAAAACCAGTTTATGATGAAAATGGAAGTCAATTATATGATGCAAATGATCCATCAAAAGCGTTAAAAGTAGGAATGGGAGATTATATTGCAGTAATAGATGGAAATGATATACGACCAGACCAAAGAGACAATGAACTTCTTCCTGAAACTCTAATATCAGGAGTAGATGGATATCCGATTTCAATTGCAAATACTGGTGGAGCTCCTAAGTTAACTGTTAGCTATAATTTGAATGGAGTTAACAAAACAGATCCTATTATTTACATGCCAAGATATCAGTTTGATACTAACAACACTCCTTCGGTGCTTAAGGTTTCAGGAACAGTAGAAGCAAATTCTGAGGCAGATGCAGATCAGCCAACTGATTTCCAGATTATTGTTGATAATGGTACGAATCAAACTAGTATTAATGCTCTTACCAGAAGAACAGGAAGTGATACAATTTATGAATTTAACAATATTGAAGTAACAATTCCAAATCTAACTACTAGCGAACAGCATTCACTTTTGATTAAAGCCTCAAATGGTTCAACAGCAGCCTCTACAGCTCAGGAATTAAAATCAATTATGTATGATGCTGAAGGACCAAAGATTGAAAATCTTACTGTAACACCTATAGCTTCAACTTATAAGGATAATCCAGCCTGGTCATCTGCATCTGGTAATATTGCAGAACCTTATATTGTTGATGAAACAGATTTTATAAATGGTAAAATTATAGTTTCAGGTTCTATTACAGATGATTTTGACGTTGTTGATAAAACAATCCATTCTCCAAAAATTGAAGTGTGTCAAAATGGTTCGCTTGTAAAAGTATATAATAACATTTCTTCTCCAAACTTTAATTTGGAAATTAACACTAATGATTCTGAATTTAGTGATAATGTACCAGTAACGATAAATGTTATTGCATACGACCGTTCTGGTATGAAAAGCATCGAACCTATAACAGATTATACAATAAAACAGTCAACAGATAAGCCAATTATTAAGTCAGGTGATAGAGCTAATGTAACACTTGATTATGAGTATTCACAAATTACTAATAAAACCGTAACCAGAAAGAATGTGTTTAATAAAGGAACACAATTCCCTGTTCAGCTTTTTGATGATGATGGATTAAAGAAAGCTAAACTTACTTATGTTAAGGTAATTTCTGATAGTAATCAAAACCCGATTACCGACCCTAGCTGGCAGGCAAAGGATCCAATTGAAAAAACTTTGTCTGGATATAAGAATACTGCTTATTTTGATTTGCCACAGGATTCTGGTTATTATAAGATGTGGCTTGAAGTTACCGATACTGCAAGTCCTGCAAATGTAACTACTACAGAGCCATTCTATATTCAGGTGGCTTCTGGATTGCCTGTAGTTACAGTAAAGAGCAATGAATTTGTTACAAATAATACAACCGGTATTATTGATACAGCTGCAACATCGCCTTTGAAGGTCGAAATTAACATAAAATCAACAGAAGAAGGATTTAAGATTCTCCGTAAGGCATTTACCGGTACATCTGAACCGGATCTGGAATCATGTACTGATGCTGATTATATTCTGGATACTAAAGATCATCCAATCACCTATACTGACGCTAATCAAACTTCTATTGATCTTGAAGATAATTACCTGGTTCCAGGGACTTCAGATGGGGAATATAAGATAAAATATTTTGTTCTTGACGGTAGTGATAATCTTGGAATTGCAATTTTGAAATATAAACTTGATAATACTGCTCCAGATATTTCAGATTGGAAACTTGAGGATGCAACTTTATCAACAGATTATTATTCGTCATCTTCACTAAATTTGCAGGTAACTGCGACAGACAGCGGATCTAAGGTTTCTAACGTAGAATACTCGTTAGATAATGGTGCTAACTGGACTCCATTAACAGCAGGAACAACAGCAAATACATACAAAAGATTAATTTCCTTTACAAATGGAGATAATAGAGTAATAGTTCGCGCAACAGATAATGTTGGTAATTATTCTGAAGATCCAAAAATTGTAAAAGTAGATATTCAAGCTCCTAATTTTGCAGTAACAGGTAACAGTTCAAATTCTGAAGGCGACATAATTTATATTAATGCAGAACAGAAAAATAACTCACTGTCAATTTATGGTGAATATAGTGATGACCAGAGTGGAGTTGGAGCACTTACAGTAAAGCTTGGGAACAATTCTGCTGATGTAAGATATTATACAGGACCTGAAACTGATCAGTCTCAGATTTCAGGTTCAGATTATAATCAGGAATATTCAGACAGCATAAAGAATTCAATAAAATTCTGGAAAGCAACATTTACAAGCAGTCAGCTCCAGAGTGCAGAACTCTCCTTTACTGGTAAGGATAAATGTAATAATGAAATCAGGGTTACTCAGAATATCTCAGTAATGATAGATGATACGCCCCCTGTACTTGAAAATATTACATTGAATTCAGAGACAAACAAAGGTTTATATAAAGCTTCAAACACTCTTTATTATGTAAATCCTGCTTTAGGTACATCTTATACTCTTACTGGTATTGCAAAAGATACAGGAACAGGAATTAAAACAGGTGTTAAAAAGGTAACCTGCCAGATAGATGATGGAACACCATTGGAATCAACAAGTGCCGGCTGGACTTTTGATATTCCATTTACAGGCGCATCAAATGGCACAGAAAAAACAATTAAACTTAAGGTATACGATAATGCAGAAAATGCTTCTGCAGATAATACCTACGTATATACAATCAAGGTAGATAGCAAAGCACCTGTTATTGAGTACGATATTGATGATAGTCAGAAAAACCTCCGTTTCCGTATTGGAAACTATAAAAATGATGCAGGTGATCCAGACGTTGGTGGAAAGTATTCAAATGGAACTTATGGTAATGCTACAACTATAATGATACGCGGATACATTCCTGATTACGAAAATGGTTCTGGAATAGGAAAGTATTATTACTGGGTTTCAGACAGAGAAGTAAAAATTGATTCTTCAAAGGCTAATGCTTCTGTCCCTGTAACGGGAACTGGTGATGATGCTGGAAAAATCTTCTTTAAGGATACAGAAGTATTAACACAATATGTAATTGACAATTGTGAAGATACATTTACTTCTATAGCAGAAGAAACAAAACGAGTTGAATATAATATTAACTCAGAACATAAAGCTGCCGAGATGGCAAAATGCGCGTCAGGACAACCAAACCCTGAAAATATTGAATATGTAAAAGAGAAGGCACCATATTCGCAGTTTAGAAAAGATGTTCCTTCAAACTTTAAAACAACAATTAAAGGTTTCCAGGAAGGAAGTAACTATCTCGTTATTGTTGTAGAAGATAATGTAGGAAATACCAGTCTCGATTGTGCAACTGTAGGCGGAGTAGATTATCCTTGTTATTCGCTTAATGTAGATACAAATACTCCAGAAATTCTTGAACAAAATGAAAATGATTTTAACAATGTAATTCTTGGAAACGGTACAGAAGCAGTTTCTTTTGACTTTGATGTACAAGAACTTACAAGTAGAATCTTAGAAGATGCCTTTACTGTAAAATTAGGTACATCCACATTAACATTGACTTCTGCGGCAGACTTACAGAATAAAACTGCTGAACAGAAAAAAGCATTAAGTTATGTAGAAATAGAAAACAAAGACTCAAATGACAAATATCCGGTTACATTGCATATTGGAACAAATGCATTTACATCTGTTTCCGGTCCACAGTCTGTTCAGGTTACTGTTGAAGATGAAGCTCACAATGCATCAGCAGCAACCATTGTAGGAACTATAAATGTAGATAAAACAGCTCCAACAATCCGAATTACTTCAGATTCTTCTGTAAACAGATTTATTAACAATTCTATTACAGCAACAGTATATGCAAATGATACAAATGGAATTACAGGCGCAACTGCTTCAACAGGCGGTAAGGTTTACTATAATATCAGAGAAAATGGTTCAACCACAAATCTTCGCACAGACAATAAATCCGCTGATATTAATAAGGATGATGGAACCTGTGAGATTTCAATTGTTAATACAGAAATAAGTGATACATTTACATTTGATCCATCAAAAACATATGTTCTTGTTATTTGGGCTACAGATGGAGCTGGTAACACAGGAACTAAAACATCAGATGCATACTCAATTGATCATACAGGACCTGACTTTAATGGATTAACAATTTCTGAAATTGATTATACAGCTTTGGGTACAAACTATTTCAAAGACACAACGCTTACAATTTCCGGCTCATTTAAGGACGAAAACGGAAGTGGTGTTAGCTTAGTTTATTACAAACTTAATGGTGATGAAAGAACGGTTACTCCTGTTGCAGGTAGTAATGGCCTTTATAATTTTACTGCCAGCGTTGGTGTATTTAATGAAGGCATAAATACTTTCGAAATCTGGGCAAAAGATAAAGTTGGTAATGTTGGCAGTGATGAACAGATACGAAGCGTTACAGTAAAAATTGATACTACTGCGCCAGAAATTACAGAAAAAACGGCTGGTGATTTTGATAATACACAGCTCACAAATGGTACTGTAGCAAAGACTTTTGTATTCAATGTAGAAGAAGCTGCCAGTGGTATAGATAAGGATGCAACTGCATTTGCAGTAAAACTTGGTACAAATACAGTGTTATTGACTTCTGCTGCTGACTTAGATGGTAAAACAGATGAGCAGAAAAAGGCTCTCAGTTACGTCGAAGTAGCAGATGCTGTTAATGGTGTATATGAAGTCAGTCTGCATGTTGGTACAGATGCATTTACAGGTCTAAGCGGTAACAAGTCTCTTAAGGTTTCTGTAAAAGATAAACTTGAAAATACATCTACATATACAGTTGTAGGAAATATTAATAAGGATGATTCAGATCCTGAGCCAAGCTTCACATATCCAAAATATGGTACAACAAATGGAACTCCTGATACAACTAAGATTCCAGAAGTAAACAAAACAATAACTATAAGTGGAAAAATTAAGGAAGCAAATGCTGTTGAAGAAATAACATTAACAGCAACTCCTCCTGCAAGTGCAAGCGGAAAAATAAGTAAGACTTACACTTACAAAAAGACTCCTGGAACAGGAGAAACAAATACTCTTGCCTTCGATGTTGATACAAAAGAATGGTCTGTAGAAGGTGTAGATACCTATGTAGCTGCATGGAATACTACCGCTGATGTTGAAGAATGGACTCTGTCTATTTCTGTAACAGATGAAGCCGGGAATACAGGTACAGAAACTCAGAAAATGAAGATAGACCAGGATTCCGACAGACCTGTTATTACATTAACTTCATTAACTCTTCCTGACACTTACGTAAAAAAGAATTATCAGACTTCAGAACTCAGCGGTTATCTTAGAGATGATGACGGCGAAAGCAAAGTTCCTGCATCAATGAAATACCGCATTGGTGCTACTGGAGAATTTAAGAATGATAATAAGATTGTCTATTCAGATGAAACAGGACAGTTTACTCTCACTTTAGGCGATGCAGAACAGGATGTATATTTTGAAATAACAGATACCGAAGGTGGTGTCTTTACTACAAAAGTATATAACGGAACTGTTGCTGATACAGATTTGTTTGATACACCAAAACTGACCGATAAGGCAGATACAAAATATGGTTATAAGGGTTCTGAATCTACAGTTAAGAATACTGTACTCAAATTAAAAGTAGATACCCAGAAACCTGAAATTTCTTCATGGCATTTTACACGAACACCAGATGTTGAAACCAGCTGGGCTACAGCAATTTCTACTGAAGATTTTGGAGGTACAAAGAATACCTTCCATCTTAGAGCCGAAGCTTCGGATTTAATTGGTGTAGAAAAGGTTTACCTTTCTGTTCCTGTAAAGAATAAGAGCGGCGAAGATACAACAAAAGATGGAGTTTCTGATGCAATTACTTCATGGGTATATACAGATGAAAATAAGATAACTTACACTCTTTATACAAAAGGTAATAATCCGACAACAGCATCAAAGGTTTGGGAAGATATAAATGATGTCGGCAATAATGCTGAAGCAAAGAGTGTAACAATTGAAGCAGTAGATTCTGATTTTACAGACCTTACTATCAGCTCAAATGCTTACACCAGAACAGCATATATTTTCCCTCTGGAAGATACAGAACCAACAAAAGAAAACAATGAAGTTCATAAATGGCAGTCGCCATCAGATAAGCCTGTAAATGTTTCAGGCCTCTTAACTGGAACAAGAGCAGCCTCTTTGTATGCTTATGACGGAACAAGTAACTCAAATCCAAATAATGTATCAATTTCAATTGATAATACTCCGCCAGTAATTTCATTCACTGGACCAGCAAATAATAAGACTTTGTCTGGTGGTATAACAGCTTATGGTGGAGTAGATAGTGCCGAAAAGGTTTACTATGCTGTTTCAACTTCAGACACAATTCATCCGGAAGCAACAGGAAATATAACCAAGTGGTTTGATAGTAATAACACAGGCCATAACTTTATTGATAATGTTAACCTCAATGAAAATACAGAGACCTATACAATTGGTTCAACAACCTATAATTTCTGGGCATTTAAAGAAATTTCTCGTAATGCAAACAATTCATGGAGTGTTGAATTTGATGGAGCAAGTGGCGAGGGAGAACATCAGCAGACGTTAAAAGACTATCTTATTAAATATAAGATTGCTACATCAGATCAGCTTGATGTTTCTAAGACTTTTGATTCGATAGTTTTACTTTATATCTGGATAAAGGCAGAAGATAAATGTGGAAATATTTCTTATGAAAAGACAGAAGTAAATTTTGATCCACAGGGCGATCGTCCTACAATTACATTCAGCAATCCTTCTGTTGATGGAGAAACTTATAAAGATAAGCCTCAGATTTCAGGTTCAACAACAGACCCGGCAAGTAATGCTATTGATACTCTTGGAATCGAAAGTATCTGGCTGCAGATTGTATCTACAAAACACAGTAAAGATTCTTCAACTGGAAAGATTTATGGAAGCTTTACTGTAAATTCAACAAGCAAAGCTATAGAAAACCTTTCTATTAAAAAGGCTGACTTAGATTATCTGGCAGGTCTCAAAGATTCAAACAATAACTTCCTGTATAACATTTACAATATGAAGACTTATCATACAGACTCTGCTCATACCAGATACAATGGCAGTGGTGTGACTGATGATACAGCAAAAGATTATGCAATTCGTATTGCACCAAGCGGCTACTCATGGCTTGCAACAATAAATGCAGGTGGTGAACTTGACTTTGTACCTGCTGCAGGCGCAACTGGTAATGATAAAATCAATCAGGTAGCAGTTAGAGTATATGCTCAGGACAAAGATGGAAAACTTAGTCTTTCACAAGACCGCTATATGATTTTTGATTCCCAGAGCCCTACTATTGGAAATAAGGATTATCAGCCTCTTTATTTGATAAAGTCTGATTCAGTTGCTATTACTACAACGGGTTCTGGAACTTCTGCTGCTCCAAACTTTGGAGCTACTGCTTCAAAAGAATATAAGGATGATGGTTATGTACGTGGTAACTGGTATCTTATTGGTAGTGTAGATGATAATGATAAGATTCAGGATCTAACAATTGATAATAAGGTATTAGCTCAGTACAACTCAACTACATCAATAACGTCTACAAACCAGATAACAACTGCAAATGACAGTACCTGGGCAACCTGGACTTCTACTGATGCAAAAGTTATTTACTTTAAGTATAAAGTAGATACAAGTGGAGTTGGTGAAAAGAATTTCAAGATTGAAGTAAAGGATCAGGCAAATACACCTAACAGCAAGGATATTATAATTAAGTATGATAATACTGCCCCAGAACTAGTTGGAGCAGGTGATGCTGCCTATAACATTTCTCCAGCTGTAAAACAGAGTAATGGTTACTATTCTTTCGGTTCTAAAGTTACAGAGAATCCTTCTGGAGATACAAAACAGAGTGGTCTTGATTTTGTAGCCTTCTACTTTATGCGCCGTAACACAACAGGTGATTCTGAAGTAGATACAGTTTACAATCCAATGCTTGCAAGTAATAACTCTACCAGCATAACTGCAGCGAATATTTCTTATGAGTCTGGCCTTTACTGGTTCAAGAAAACTGTAACTGTAAGTGGAAATAAACTTACATTTACTCAGGCAGATACTGATGTTAAGTACATTAGAGAAAATGGTCTCGTAAGGATAAATGGTTCTCTTTATAAGATAAAGAAAGATTCTAAATCAAATACTGAAGTAGCGCTTATTGATAGTACTGGCTTAGATGCAAATCCTCCGTCAGATGCGACAGAAGCATATTTTGCACTTGCTCTTCTTTCTGATAACACAAAAGCAGAAAAGGGCAACGGAAGAAACACAACAACATTCTACCCTAACACTATTACCGGAGATGATGGAGACGGCTTTATTGATTCTGTAGATGTTTCAGATAATGGAGCAACTAATATCTGGTCTGCCGAAATTGTTTCTAAGAATATACCGGATGGTCCAATTGAACTTCATTATGTAGCCTTTGATAAGGCTGGAAACTACTCAATTGGAATTATGGGTACTAAGAGTGAGACAGACTTTAGAACTTCAACAACCCTTGCAGCAACAGGAGACCGTACAGAGTATACAAGTCTGGTAGGAAATACTAGCCGTGCAAGCAATGTTTTGTATGTAGATGGTGCTTCTAGGAAGTCTCATTACAATGGTACAGCTTCAAATATTTCAGCAGATTCTGAATTTGCAGATGCAGCCTATGTAAGAAACAATGCTCCTCGTCTTGCAGCAGTTAAAATCTGGACAGATTATGATGGAAATGGCAGCGAAGGAAGCGGCGAGTCTAATACAAAGTATGTATCTCAGCTTAAAGATGTAAGTGGAAATCTCACTTCTTATGCCGGTGGTGCAACTTCAACCTTTGTAGTTTCTAAAAACGATAAGGATTATATTGCAAAAGATGGAGAAACTGTAACAGGCGTTGCATATATGACTATTCGCGATAAGACAGAGTTTACTCCAGAGATTGTTGGTGGAAACGGAGTCTTAAAGTATCAGTCTAGAATTGCAAAAGCTTCTGATCTCGAGGACACGGATTATTCTAGTCTTTCTGGAAATTGGATTACAGGAACAAATGTTCAGGTAGAAGACGATAAATCTTCTTACATGAATGATAATCAAACCTATGTAGATCTTACAAAAACAAGACATGGAACAATTACATTTGGTGCAACTGCTGCAGAGTGGAGTGCTCTTGGTGAGAACAGTACAGAAGAAGATCCATACTGGTTCGAATACAAGATCTGGGATTCAACAGATGGTGCAACCTGCGGTACAGACAGCTTAAGTGCGGTAATGAGAGTTGCTCTTAATGTACAGTACTTTGACTCAAGTAAACCATGGGCAAGAATCAGACCATTCTACTGGAACAGCAGTACAGAAAACTCTCTTGAATGGGGAACAGATTCAAGTGGTAACAGAAAAGCTCTTGGCCATATTGAACTTGAAACAGATGTAAATGACGCAATGAAGGAAGCTCTTGGAGAAGCCTCAGCAACTGTACTTGATCCAAAAGTTTCCGGAAAGATAAAGGTAGAAGGATATGTATATGATAATATCCGCCTTAAAGAAATACACGCTCAGTTTACAGACCATGCTGGCTTAAGTAATTTCACAAAGATTGCAGAGTATGATAGTGGTTCATGGGGAAGTAGCAAATCTGGAACAGGCTGGTCAGCAACTGTTCAGAATGTATATTCTAACGCCAAGGGACATATGGCTAAGTTTACTCTTATTCTTGATACAGAAAGCGTCGCTTCAGGAAAGTCTGTAGCTGCTTTGAATAGGGTACTGAAGATTTATGCAGTAGATGCCCGTGGTGCTAATGGAGGAAACTCTTCTCAGTCATTAATTGGCTCTAATCAGACAAGCAATATTACTCCAACTTTCTGGTCAACAGTAAAGGGGGCAACAGATGAAGAGCGTGCAGAAGCACTTGAAACTTATTATGTTGATGTAACCTGTAAGACTCCTGTCACCACCGAAACCGAAGACGACACAATTGTCTACACTGCAACTGACATTGAGACCTACAAGCCTTACTATCAGATGGACGTTGTACCGTATATTACGGGAATTAAAACAGAGCTTTCAGATGGTAATAAGAAACGACCTACAGTTTTGAGTCGTTCTGCACTGGGTGTATATCCTGTTCGTAGAGGAAGTAATATTACGGTTGAAGGATATAATTTAAATGGCACAAGCACTAAGGTTAAGATTGGCGATTCTGAATATACTCCAATAAATGGCTCAACTACAAACAGTCTTATTGTTACAACTGACGCTGATACAACATCAAGTGGTGTAGATGCAGTGGTTGGTACAATTAGCTCGTTGAATAACGTAACAAAGAAGACTGTTGAATACAATCAGGAGCCTAATAACCAGAACAACGATAACCTGACGAATGAACGCATACTTCATGTTGTGGATGTATATACAACAACTAACACAACTGACAAGCGTATGCTGGATATGGCGGTTATTGGAGATGATTTATATTTTAGTGCAGGATATGGTGCTGATTACTTTGCTTCAATGAGAGCTAATGGTACTACAATAGATACAATAAAAGGTTTGCGACAATCTTATACCCGTTATTTTGACAATGCTATGACAGTAACTAATGATGGAACTATTTTTACGATTTCAGCGTGTGGTGATAGTTACCATGCAGTATCGGAATGGGATGATGGACCTTCACATCTGGCATTGACAAAAAGCAATCCTGGTACTTATGTATGGGAATATTATGGAACATATACAAATACAAATACTAGACTCTTATTCCTTGAGTCTAATTGGAATGGTGCAAATCTTAATAATCTTGACAGATATAAACTTCCTGATTTGGTAGTAAAAGGAAGCAGTACTAATGCAACTGGATATATTTCTTACTATGATACAACATTAAAAGCGATTAAGTTCAGATATTTTACTTCTACAGATAAAGTTGCTAACAACTTGACTGCCGGAATTGCAGGAACAGCGCTAAATGGTGCATCAGTTGCAAATAGTGTTGAAGGTACGATTCGCAATGATAATCCAACTGGTAAAACTTATAATCAGGGATATTATGTAATTGCTAGTGCAAATGAGAATAGTTCATATTCTTCTGTCGGAGTAACCGGTAATACGGCTCTTGTTTCATGGTATGATGCAACATCTGGAGTTTTAAGGATGAAGTATAATACAAATCCTGCTGCAAGCTTCTCTGGTTATCAGACTTTTACAACTTTGCCATCTGCTGGTACTGTAAAATTTAATTTAAGTGTTGATGGAAAAACTGCAAAACCAGTATCTGTTATTTATTCTAATCCATCTGGAGGAGATGCACAACATGAGTTTGCTTATCAGTTAAACCTTGTATTATCTCAAGGTGGATACGGAGCTTTTGCAGAAGTAACCCCTGTTCAAGGTAATTCATCTAAGAATGTTACAGTCCGCTCAATGCAAACTGGTTCAAACTCAACGATTGCAATTACGGGACTTTCTAGTGGTACTGTTGGAACTGCTGAAGCCGGATCTGGGCAGCCATGGAATCTTGTTACAGTTGATGAGGCTAGTGCTGGACAGTATGTTGCAATGAAGACAGACTCTAAAGGTGGAATTCACTTTGCATACTACGACACAGGTAACGGTGACTTAAAGTATTCTTACATGTCATCTATAACGGCAACTCCTGTTGTTGTAACTGTAGAAGGCTACCAGCAGGTTGGACAGTATGTTGACCTTGCACTTAAAGAAACTACAGTGGGTACAAAAACAAATGTAACTCCTTATATCAGTTACTACAGTATGTCAAATGCAGATACAAAGCGTGCGGCAAAAGTAGCTAAGCTTGTAAGCCCTATTACTTATACAACTTCTGGTCAGACTGTAACAGTAGATTCTTCTTCTATTACTACGGGATCTGAAGATGAATTGTTTACAGGAAACTGGGAAGCAATGCATATTCCAACCAATGGAGTTCCTGTTCAGTACCGCGTAAATATTGGAGTTACTTCTAGCAATGTTTACATCAGTTACCTTGCCGACCGCATAATTGAATATGTAAAGGTAGAGTAACTTTCATGTATACATAGAACCAACAAAGCCCTTGCTTTTTCCCTGCAAGTGCTTTATAGTGGAAAAAGAAAGAGGCACAACGCAATCAAGCGTCTTGCCTCGGTTTTGGTTAAAGACCGCCACGAGGGTTCAAAGCTGTGGCGGTCTTATTTTTTATTTCGCTTTCCTTTTTGTCTTTTTTGACGAAGGCGCGTAATAATATCAATTAGAATTTGAATTGCTGTAAACAGCAGATCCAAAAATTCATACTGACTCATTGCTGCCTCCTTTATAGAATAATCTGCCTGTATTTCTACAAGCAGTTGAATATCGGAGACAAGGCCGCCAATGATTGCGTGTGCCAATAATAACACTATACAATATATAAGTTTTAAAATCAATAAAACTAGTATGGTATAAAGTAAGAAAATAATTCTGTTCATGGTCAAAAATTTTGACCATGAAATAAGAAGAGATCTTCTTCAAGGTCGAAAAAATCGACCTTGAAACGACAACTTGCGGTCGAATTTTTCGACCACAATTAATCCAATTTTTCCCCCTTTGAACAATCCCTCAAAAAGTGTTATTATTACCTAACTAGAAAAAAATGGATAAAAAACGCAGCGCTTCGATTCTTTTTAAGGCAATATCAAGAAATTTTTTCAAAATTTTGGTCTACTATCCAAAAATGGTGTATATGGCTTTTCATCAGCATAAATATACTGTGGACCAGATGTATGCTTATTGTCTTAAGATGATTAAGTTTGCGGTTGATGAGGCGGGGCTTAAGGTACAGGCTTTTGGGCTGGAAAATATTCCGGAAAAAGACGGTTTTTATCTTTGTGCGAATCATCAGGAAAAATATGATCCGCTTGCAATATGGTATTGTTTTCCGCGGCAGCTTGGGGTAATTCTGGATGATGTTGCTACCCACAGACCTTTTATCCGCGAGGTTTGCAGGCTCATCAAATCAAAAAAACTTGTTAAGCACAGCACTCACTCTGTAGTTAAGGCTTATTCCGAAATTACTAAAGAATTAAAAGCCGGCCAGAATTATATGGTCTTTCCGGAAGGCGGCTATGAAGAAGAGCAGGGCAAGCTTGGAGAATTTCACGCTGGAAGTTTTAAGAGCCCACAGCGTGCTCACTGTACAATTCTGCCGGTAGCCATTGTTGATTCTTACAAAATTTTTGACCGCGGCTTTCAAACGACAAATCCTATTCAAATTCACTACCTCAAGCCTATTGCACCGGAAGAGTATGATGGTATGTCTACCACAGAAATTGCTGAGCTGGTAAAGGCTCGTATTCAGGCTCATCTGGACATCTACCAGAAGTAATTTTTTCCTTTTCTTCAATTCTGTTGTATAATTAATGCGAGGTATTTCTTATGAAAAAGAAGCTGCGCATTTCTGTTCTTGGGCTTGAGCTGATTTTTGGGGCACTTGTTTTTGGTGCCGTCATGTGTCTTGTAAATTCTTATAACGGTTACCGCGAATTTAAAAACGAACTGGAAGTTATTTATGGAACTGTAACCGAGCAGTTTGCCCAAACGGCAGCTACCTATGTAGACGGTGATAAAATTGACCACTGGCTTACCGACGGCGCAGATGAAGAATGGGAAGAAACAACCAGACGTCTTGTAGATATTACTGAGGCTGCAGAAATTGTTTATGTTGCAGTCATGACGGTTTCAGAAGATTATTCACAACGTATTTATGTTTTTGATACTGTAAACAGCAAAGAAGTAAACAGCAAGGTTTATGAGCTTGGCTACAAGCAGTCTCTTGAAAAGAAAACAGCTGACTATATTGAAAAGCTTCGTGACATTCTTGAGCGGGGCGAAAGTACCAGCATGTTTTCTTATAAAAAGGGTGGCGGCCATGTAACCAGCTCCGTTCCTCTTTACAATTCTGAGGGAAAGCCTTGTGCCATTGTTAGTGTCTACAAACCGATGCATGAAATTAAGGCCTACAAAAAGCGCTTTCTTAAATCTATCATAATCTGGGCCCTTGTGGTTACGGCTGTCTTTGTTGCACTTTATGCTCTCTTTTTGTACATGGGAATTATCCGGCCTATTCTTTTTGTAACTGAAGAAACCAGCCACTTTGCAGAGCACCAGGGAGAGCTTACGGGAATTTTGAAAAAGGTTCACGGCCGTAACGAAATTGCTACTCTGGCAAAATCTGTTGAAAAGATGAGTCTTGATATGAACCGTTACATCAAAGACCTTACCAATGCCACTGCCGAAAAGGAGCGTCTTGGTGCCGAGCTCAATGTTGCTAAAAAGATCCAGGCAGAAATGCTTCCCCGTGTTTTCCCGCCTTATGATAATCATAAAGAGGTTGAGCTTTTTGCTTCCATGGAACCTGCCAAGGAAGTTGGCGGAGACTTTTATGATTTTTATATGATTGATGATGACCACTTTGCAGTTGTCGTCGGCGATGTTAGCGGCAAGGGAGTTCCTGCGGCTCTCTTTATGGTCATTACAAAAACTCTTCTCAAGGATACCGCTGCCCACGAACTGGACCCTGCAAAAATCTTTGAGCATGTAAACCGGATTTTGTGCGAAGGAAATGAGAGCGGACTTTTTGTTACCTGCTGGCTGGGTATTCTTACTCTTTCTACCGGCGAACTCAAATTTGCAAATGCAGGCCACAATGCGCCTCTTATTTCTCAGAATGGCGAAATCAAATATCTTACTACCAAGCCTAACCTTATGCTTGCCGGCATGGACGGTATTCCTTACACAACTCATACTACACAGCTTGCAGCCGGTGACCGTCTCTTTATTTATACCGATGGTGTTACTGAGGCAACCAATTCTTCAAACGAACTTTACGGCGAGAACCGCCTGATTACTGTTATGAAATATGCCATCGATAAATCTTCGCGCGGGGTGCTGGATATTGTCCGCACCGACATTGATGAGTTTGTGGAAGATGCCCCTCAGTTTGATGATATTACAATGCTTGAGATGACATATCTGGGAAAGTAGGGAGAGGGGCGATTTGGACATGAACGAGAGTAAGATTTTAAAAATACAGGCTTCAGACAAAAACATGCAGGCGGTTAATGATTTTGTTCATTCCATGCTGCCGGCCGGCTGTGACGAAATGCTCTTAAATCAGATTGATTTAGCGGTAGAAGAAATTTTTGTAAACATTGCGCATTATTCGGGCTCGGCAGAGGCGGTTGTTAGCTGCGACTATTATATAAGCGGAGATGGCAGCGGAACTTTGACCCTTGTTTTTAAGGATAGTGGTAAGCCTTTTAATCCGCTGGACCGGGCCGACCCTGACCTTAGCTTGAGTGCCGAGGAACGCAGAATCGGCGGCCTTGGAATTTTCCTGACAAAAAAGTTTATGGATTCTGTGGAGTATGAGTACGTGGGCGGGATGAATTGCCTGACGATTAAAAAGACCTTACTCCACGGATAGAATACTATCCATACCTGTAGCTTCGAGTACCTGCTTGCAGAAGGCAGAAGGCTGGCGGATAATCATCTTACCGCCTGTAGGCAGCATGAGCTTGTGAGCCAGCAGAATTACGCGCAGTCCTGCACTTGATACATACTGAATATTTGAAAGGTTCAGATAAAGTGTCTGAATATCTTTTGGAATCTGTTTAAGCTTTGCTTCGAGCTCTGGCGCGGTTCCTGTGTCCAGGCGGCCACCAATTACGAGTTCAAGAGCATTTGAAGATTTGTTTTCTGTTATAGTCATATTTTTACCTCTCTATTAATTGAAGGTGGTTTCGATACGATGCTTCGCATCACTCAACCACCGTGAGTCTTACATCGTGTCGCCGACAGCACTGCAGCAAACTCTAAAGCCCAGGCTGCTGCTCTTTCCGTTTGGAGCACTTCCGCTGCGGTAGAAAACCGTGCACTGCTGCGGGTCATCAAGCCAGCTTCCGCCTCGTTTTACATGCATATCGCCTGTGCTTGGACCGTGCGGGTTAGTCTGGGCACCGGATGGCAGATTTGGAATATAATAGTCCCAGCACCATTCGGCTACGTTTCCGCACATATCATAAAGCTTAAGTCCGTTAGGATCCTTGCAGGCAACGTCGTGTGTTGTAATTGCCGAGTTCTCACCATACCAGGCAACGGCATTAATATTTGCACTTCCCGCATAAGGATTTGGTGTAGAAGTTTTTCCGTCACGGGCTGCATATTCCCATTCTGCTTCTGTTGGCAGGCGGTATCCGTTTGCCGTAAAGTTGCAGTTGATTCTCTTCCATACCGGGCTGGTGGCCTCAAAGGCACTTAAATCAGTTGTTGTACCAATGCTGTAGCAGGGCATAAGGCCGTTTAATTTACTGAGCATATTGCAGTAGATGATTGCTTCACACCAGTTTACGCTTTCTACAGGACGGTTTTCGCCCTGCAGCTTGGAAGGATTTTTTCCCATTACGTGGGCGTACTGCATCTGAGTTACAGGAACCTCGCTCATATAAAAGCTTACCAGTGTAACTAGGCTGTTGGTAGAGCCGCCGCCCATTACGAACTGTCCTCCCGGAATCAAAATCATTTTTGGATTTTTATTGATTGTAACGCGTGATTTATCTTCGGTCTGTGCTACACCTGCACCTTCTTTTACGACTTTAACAGGAACTCCGCAGCGTGAACAGAATTTGTCCATTGTGCTGAGTGTGTTACCGCATTCTTCGCAGGAACGCAAAACCTTAACATCGCTGGTAGGGTATCCGCAATTAAAACAAAAGTGTGCTTGGTCAGGAAGCATCGTGCTACATTTGATACATTTCATATAGTATATTATAGCACGAGGTAAGAAATTTAGGAAATTAATTTAGAGAAGTGGTAATTGCCAGACAACAGGCGTCACCTCAGGGCAACGTCTGTTTCTGACATATTAATTATGCAGAGAGTTCGCCTTTTTCAAAGGACTGACTTCCTGCAATCTTTCTTGCAAGGTAAACAAATGGAGTATCCAGCAGGCTGGTTGCGATGTAAATTACATAGCAGCTTCCTGTGATTGCGAGAAGTTCTCGGAAGGTGTAGATGCCAAGAAAGGCACCAAAGTTAAAGAGCACAATGTTTACAAACTGAGAAATCAAAGTAGAAAAGTTGTTGCGGAACCAGAGCATTTTTGTGTGGCTGCCGGTTTTCTTTTCTGTGAGTTTCCACCAGGCGTGGTAAAGAGAAACATCAACGAATTCAGAAATTACATAAGCAATCAGGCTTGAAAGCAACATGCGTGGAGTGTTAGAGAAAAGTCCGCGAACAAATTCGCTTGCCCAGTCGCCTTCTGCAGGATTGTAACGAACCCACATAAGGCTCAAAAGAATAAAAGAAAGGCTTGTGAAAACGCCGGCAAGAACACCCTTGTTTGCTTCTTTCTTTCCATAAAGCTCGCTGAGAATATCAGTTGCGAGGAAGGTTGCAGCAAAGAGGGTATTACCTAATGTCTGATCCATACCAAAAGCGTGTACGAGAATTGTAACTTCAATGTTAGCGAGAACTGTACAGATACCAATCCAGGCGAAAAGTCCGCCCTTACCAAAAACTTTCAAAAAGAGCAGAGTGCCCCCGAAAGCCACTAAAAGTGTGATAACGAGAAAAAGTTCATTCATTTGAAATGACCTCAAAAAATAGAATTGACCTGGTTTTGTTTCGCAGCAAGCGTCACTGTGACGTCTCCGGGTTGCTGCAGGCAGGAAGGACTTCGAACTGCCTCTTGTGTCAGAATAAAATATAGAATTTTTATGATTTATGCAATATACGGTGGTTTCGATACGCCGCTATGCGGCTACTCAACCACAGGAGCTTCTTCTGCATGGCGGTGCGTGTAAATATAATTCACAACTGCCATGGAGATGATGATGATGTAGCCGGCAAGGCTCATCCAGTCCGGGAACTGGCCAAAGAAGACCAGACCGAAAAGTGTAGAGAAGAGAATCTGCGAATAATCGTAAATCGAAATCTTACTGGCTGGTGCGTGGTAGTAGGCGGCGGTAATTGAGAACTGACCTCCTGCTGCGCAACCTCCTGCACACAAAAGCATAAGAGTCTGCTGCAAGGTCATAGGATTAAAGCTTGTAATCATATAAGGCACCGAAAGCATCATTGAAAAGGCAGAGAAAAAGAGAATTATGATTTTGCCGTTGCACTTGAGGTAGCTTAATTTACGGATGCTGGCGTAAGCGAGACCCGCACCAACACCGCCCATAAAAGCAGCCAAAGTTGGAATCATCTGAGTAAAATTGAAAGAAGGTTTTACAATCAGAATGGAACCGGAAAAGGCAATGATAATGCAGATAAGTGGCACCGGCCTGATTTTTTCGCGCAGAATTATGTAGCAGAATATGATTGTAAAGAAAGGCGCCATTTTATTAAGGATTGCGGCGTCAGCAAGCAAAATGTGGTCTATTGCGTAAAAGTTCCCGAAAACACCCACTGAGCCGGCAAAGGCGCGGAGGAACAGATAAAGCGGAGCTCCCTTAGGAATGCGTACTGCTTCACGTCCCTGGTGGCGTACATCTCTCAAAGTTCCGCCCAGAGCAATCAAAAAGGCAACTGCGTTTCTGAAAAAAGCCTTCTGCACAAAGTGAATATCACCCGCCAGCCTTACAAAAACGGCCATGAGTGCAAAGAAAAATGCTGAGCAGATTATGAAAAATATTCCCTTAGAAGTGTTTGATAAGGACTTCATTTCTTTAATTATACTGTAATTTACGCTGCCCGACAACGACTAATCTTTCGCTTGACTTTTAGCACTTTGGTATTAGACTTGATTTATGTTCATTTTAGGGCAGACTTTGATTCTG
>Ga0247608_10000386_pt1 | contig 74246 bp, 65 predicted proteins | sample 176DNAGHGlowgp2_FD_193490 | JGI IMG/M metagenome (GOLD analysis project Ga0247608, IMG submission 193490) | Sheep rumen microbial communities from Palmerston North, Manawatu-Wanganui, New Zealand - 1766 DNA GHGlow gp2 | ecosystem: Host-associated > Mammals > Digestive system > Stomach > Rumen ... | reverse complement strand
CCATGACCTTGCTTCCATGGCCCCCGAGACGATGCTGGCCTACTTCAACGACGGCGCAAACTTCCCCACCGGCGAGCCCTTTGCCGACTGGACCAACCCCCGCACCGGCGTCAAGCAGATCAAGGTGCAGCACCCCGAGTTTGAGACCTTCCTCGGCGCCGGCAGCCCGCATGCCGACACCTTCACCTGTGCCGACTGCCATATGCCCGACGCGGTCAATGCCGACGGTGTGGCCTTCCACAGCCACAACCTCATCAGCCCCCTGGATAACCCCGAGCTTATCGAGAACACCTGCTCCGCCTGCCACTATGACCTGGTGAGCGAGGTACGCGCCGTGCAGGAGAAGGTTGAGAAGCGCACCTACACCGTGGGCTACCGCCTCGAGTACCTGACCGAGCTGCTGGCCAAGGCGGTTGCAAGCGAGCAGTATACCGACGAGCAGCTTGATCCCATCCGCTCTCTCGCCCGTGACGCCCAGTTCTATTGGGACTTCGTCTTTGTCGAGAACGCCGAGGGGGCCCACAACCCGGCCCTCACCTACCAGTGCCTCGACAAGGCCGACGAGCTCTGCAGCCAGGCGACGGATATGATCCTGAAGCTGACAAGACAGCAAACGGCATAACGCAACAATCAAAAGCGGCCCGCCCGGCTGGGCGGGCCGTTTTCCTTTAACAAAGGGGATATGCCCATGAAAAAAGTATTCAATTTTCTGCGCTCCATGCGCTTCGGGATCCTGCTGCTTGTGCTGATCGCCGCCTGCTCGGTAGCGGGCACGGTGATCCCCCAGGGGCGGGAGATCGCCTGGTATGCGCAGACCTACCGGTCCTTCCACGGCTACATCCTGCTGCTGCACCTGCATCACATTTTTGAGAGCTGGTACTTCATCACGCTGCTGGTCCTTCTGTGCCTGAACCTGAGCCTTTGCTCCATCCTGCGTATCCGCTCGGTGGTGAAGGCGGCAAAGGGCGAGACGGAGCGGGCCGCCAAAACGCCCGACACCGTGCGCCTCACCCCGGAGGGCGCGGAGAAGCTGCGGGAGTACCTCACAGACATGCGCTGCAAGGCAGAGACTGTAGGAGAAGAAACGATCTACCGCCGACACAGCTTCGGCCGCTACGGCACCTTCATTACCCATCTGTCCATCCTGCTGACCGTCGTGTTCGGGGCGCTGGCCCTCTACACCCCCACGGTCACGGATCGGGAGTGCATGCCGGGCGAGTCGATTTTCATGGACGACGGCACCGAGATCCATGTACACGACTTTCACATCGCCGATGACACCGGGCGGCTGGACTTCCAGAGCCGGGTGCAGATCACCCTGCCCAACGGACGGCGCAGCGAGATCGCCGAGCTCAAGGTCAACCACCCCTTCTCCTTCGGCCCCTGGAAGCTCTTCCAGCAGACCTTCGGCACGGCGGGCTCTGTCACAGTGACGGATCTGGAAAACGGCGGCAGCGACGACTTCCTGCTCACCGCACAGTCTTATCTCTCTGCCGACGGGAAAAGCGGCATCCTCTACGACACCCTCTACCCCGATTATATCCGCGATCCGAGCGGGGAAGTGACCCTCATTACCATCACCGAGGGCAGCTACCCCAACCCCATCTACCAGGTCGAGACCTTTTCCGACGGGGTGTTCACCCCTGTGCTGGCGCTGCCGGGGGAGGAGCTCACGGTCAACAGCCTGCATTTTCGTTTCAATGCTCCGGTGGAGTACCCCGGTATCCGGGTAAAGCACGTGTCGCGGCTCGTAAACGGTCTGCTGGTGGCGGCCTTCACGCTGATGATCGCGGGGCTTTACATCACCTTCTTCTATGAGCCGGTGCTGGTGAAGACGGACGCGGAGGGCTATGCGGTCCTCGGCCCCAAGCCCGAGCGCATGCGCGTGGAGCTGGGGGAAGAGCTGAGAGAATACGAGAGAGAGGGGTGAAGTATGAAAGCAATGTTTTTTATCGCCCTGGTGATGTACGGTGCCGCCGTCATCCTCCAGTTTACGGGCACGGCATTTAAGAAGGACAGGCTGCTCAAATTTGCGCTGTACGTATTCTGGGCGGCTTTCGCGGTGCACACGGGTTTCATCATTGTGCGCGGCGTGGCCGCAAAGCGCCTGCCGCTTTCCAACCAGTTTGAGTTTGCCAACGCCTTCGCCTGGGGCGTGGCGCTGATGCTCATTGTCATGCGTCGGAAACTCAAGACCGACTGGCTCTCCGTCGTGGCGATGCCGGCGACGCTGCTGGTGATGACCTACGCGGCCCTGCAGCCTATGGAGATCAAGGACTTGATGCCCGCTCTGCGCAGCGCCTGGTTCGGCGTGCACATCGGCTCGGCGGTCTTGAGCTACGCCGCCTTCGTCATCGCGGGCAGCATCGGCCTGAGGTACCTGCTTGCGGTCAAAAAGGGGAACGCCGATAAAAAAGCTCTGGAGCAGATGGACTATCTGAGCTACCGCATGGTGGCCTTCGGCTTTCTGTTTCTCACGGTGGTAATCCTCTCCGGCGCCATCTGGGCCGAGCAGGCCTGGTCTGCGTTCTGGACCTGGGACCCCAAGGAGGTCTGGGCGCTCATCACATGGATCATCTATGCGGTGTTTTTGCACCTGCGCCTGCGCAGTAAGAAAAAGGGCAGTTTCATGGCATGGTACCTTGTGATCGCGGTACCGGTGGTATTCTTCACCTTCGCCGGGGTCAACACCTTCATGCACGGATTGCATACATATGGCTAAAAAAATGACGCTGCACTTGGCAGCGTCATTTTTTATCGGTGTTTTTACTGGAGCTTTTCCAGATAGTCGACGATCCGGCTGACGGTGTGGAGCTGGGCCGCATCCTCATCGGTGATGGAAATGCCGTACATATCCTCCAGGGACATGATCAGCTCAACGACATCGAGAGAATCGGCACCGAGATCGTCAATGAGGCTGGTGTCCATGGTAATGGTCTCGGGATCGACCTCAAACTGCTGGGCCAGAGCATCTCTTACATTTTCAAAAATCATTGGCTTATCCTCCGGTTTATCCTGTTGCATTTGCATCCTACTACAAATACTGTCAGGATGCAAGGGGGGATTTGCAGTTTTGCCGAGTTTTTATCTGCCGTCGTCCCATGTGAGCACACGCGCCAGATCCTCAAAGGCGAAAAACGCGCCCTCTTTGTCCAGGCGGCGCAGCGTGTCCGCGTCCGCAAGCTGAAAGGCACAGGTCTCGCCCTGCTGCAGGGTGATGTCATCTTCCGCAAAATCCTGCGTGAAGCGCCACACGTCGCAGTGGAAATGGTCCCCCGAGAAGCGAAACAGCAGCTCGCCGCTTTTTGGATCGAGGACAAGGCCTGTCTCCTCCCGGGCTTCCCGGAGGGCGGCAGTGAGACTGTCCTCCCCGAGCAGGGCGCTGCCGCCGGTGCATTCCCAGAGCCCCGGCATGGCCTTGTTCGGCGCCCGCTTTGTGATGAGATAGTCGCCGCGCACATTGCGGATCCAGACATGGACACACAGGTGCCGGTCGCCCTCACGGAAGAGATCGCCCCGGCGCTGCACGCGCCCGGTCCTGTTCCCGGCTCCGTCGTAAATATCCCACAGCTCGTCCGGCTCATCCAGACGTATCAGCTCCGCAAGTTTGTCGTGATCCATGTGCTTCACCTCTCCCCCAAAGAGGGTAGCAGATTCGGAAGGAAATTGCAAGATTGTTCACAAACTGCCGCTTGATTTGCCCGGAACAAACAGATACAATATTCTGCAACTGTCTGATTGAAGAAAGGATGTGACGGGCGGCATGATCAAAACCCTTGCCGCGAGCCTGCGGGAAAACAAAAAGCCCGCGCTGCTCACGCTGATTATCATTATGGGGGAGGTCTTCTTTGAGGTCCTTATCCCCTTCTATACCGCCGACATGGTCAACATGATCAAGGCCGGCGAACCGCTGAGCGACGTCACGGCTCTCGGCGGGAAGCTCGCGCTGATGGCAGTGCTGTCGCTTTTGTGCGGGGCGATGGCGGCGCGCACCTGTTCCGACGCCTCCACCGGCTTTGCCCGGAACCTGCGCGAGGACATGTTCGTGCGCGTACAGAGCTTCGCCTTTGAAAACATCGACCGCTTTTCCTCGGCCTCCCTGGTCACCCGCATGACCACCGACGTGACCAACGTACAGATGGCCTTTATGATGATCATCCGCACCGCCGTGCGCGCGCCGCTGATGTTCCTGTTTGCCATCATCATGGCCTTCATCATGGGAGGCAAGCTGGCCCTTACCTTCGTGGTGGTGGTGCCGGTGCTGGTGGCGGGGCTGCTGATTATCGCCAAGAACGCCATGCCCGCCTTCCGCTCGGTCTTCCGCAAGTACGACAAGCTCAACGAGTCCATCGAAGAAAACGTGCGCGCCATGCGCGTGGTCAAGGGCTTTGCCCGCGAGGACTATGAAAAGCAGAAGTTCGGCGCGGCGGCTGACAGCATCTGCAAGGACTTTACAAAGGCCGAGCGCATCGTCGCCATGAATTCCCCCATCATGCAGCTTTGCATGTACTTCAACATGGTCTTCATCTTCACCGTGGGCTCGCGCCTTGTGATCTCGAGCCGCGGCACCGTCATCGATGTGGGCCAGATCTCTGCCATGCTGACCTATGGCGTGCAGGTGCTCATGAGCCTGATGATGCTCTCTTTCATCTATGTCATGGTCACCATCTCCGCCGAGTCCGCCAAGCGCATCAGCGAGGTGCTGACCGAGGAGCCGACGCTTGTCAGCCCCGCGAACGCTGTCGAAACCGTGAAGGATGGCAGCGTCGATTTTACCGACGTGTCCTTCAAGTATTCCGCCGACGCCGAGCAGTATGCCCTGTCGGACATCGACCTGCACATCCCCTCGGGCGCGACCGTCGGCATCCTCGGCGGCACGGGTTCGAGCAAGTCGACCCTCGTCCAGCTTATCGCACGGCTCTATGACGTGACCGAGGGCAGCGTGAAGGTCGGCGGCGTGGACGTGCGCGAGTACGACACGGACGCGCTGCGAAACGCGGTGTCCATGGTGCTGCAGAAGAATCTGCTTTTCTCCGGCACCATCGCCGAGAACCTGCGCTGGGGCAACGAGAACGCCACAGACGAAGAGCTTGTGGAGGCCTGCAGACTCGCCCAGGCGGACGACTTTATCAAAACATTCCCCGAGGGCTACGAGACCCACATCGAACAGGGCGGCACCAACGTCTCCGGCGGCCAGAAGCAGAGACTCTGCATTGCCCGCGCCCTGCTGAAAAAGCCGAAGATCCTGATCCTCGACGACTCCACCAGCGCCGTCGACACGAAGACCGACGCACTGATCCGCGCGGGTTTTCGTACCTACATCCCCGAGACCACGAAGATCATCATCGCCCAGCGCGTCGCCTCCGTCATGGACGCGGACATGATCCTCATCATGGATAACGGCAAAATCGTCGACCGCGGCACCCACGACGAACTCCTGAAGCGCAGCGAGATCTACCGCGAGATCTACGAGCAGCAGACAAACGGAGGTGAGGACAATGCCTAAGATGCCCACCGGACGCGTGCCCCAGGCCAACATGAAGGGCGGCAAACCTCGGGCTGACTTCTCCGCGCTCGGGCGCGCCGTCAAGCGCCTGTTCGCCTACTACCCCCGCCTCGCCCCGCTGACGATGCTGTGCATCCTGTTCTCCTCTGTTGTCTCGGCCATCCCCTCGCTCTTTACCCAGAACGTCCTCGCCGTCATCGAGAAATGGTACAAGACCGGCGACTGGGCCTCCGCGAGACCCGAGGTCTACCGCTATATGGTCGTGCTGGCCATCCTCTACGTGCTGGCGCTTCTGAGCTCCACGGCCTACACCCAGCTCATGGCGATCATGACCCAGGGCTATCTCAACAAGCTGCGGCAGGAGACCTTCGACCGCATGCAGGACCTGCCCATCGCCTACTTCGACACCCACCAGCACGGCGATATCATGAGCTACTACACCAACGACATCGACACCCTGCGCATGCTCATCAGCCAGTCCCTGCCCACCTTCATCCAGTCCGGCGCCATCGTGCTGGTGGTCTTTGCCATTATGCTGTATTTCAGCATGTGGATGACCCTGGTGCTGGTGGTCGGCGTCATCGCCATGTTCTTCGTCACCAAGGTCGTGGGCGGCGGCTCGGCGAGATACTTTGTCAAGCAGCAGAAATCTCTCGCCGATACCGAGGGCGTCATCCAGGAAATGATGAACGGCCAGAAGGTGGTCAAGGTCTTCTGCCATGAGCAGAAGAGCATCGAGGCGTTCAAAAAACTCAACGACGAGCTGCGCGAGAACAGCCGCCGGGCCAATACCTACGCCAACATCCTCGGTCCCATCATGAACAACATCGGCAATATCCTGTACGTCGCCATGGCCCTGGCGGGCGGCGTGTTCCTGCTCACCGGTGTGACCAACGTCTCCTTCTCCGGCAAGGCCTTCTCCATCAGCGTGCTGGTGCCCTTCCTCGGCATGGCAAGGCAGTTCACCGGCAACGTCAATACCCTTGCCCAGCAGATCAACAACATCGTCATGGCCTCGGCAGGCGCGGGCCGCGTCTTCGCCCTGATGGACGAAAAGCCCGAGACCGACGAGGGCTATGTGACTCTGGTCAATGTAAACGAAAAGCCCGACGGCAGCCTCGAGGAAACCACCGAGCGCACCGGCAGGTGGGCCTGGCGCCATCCCCACGGGGACGGGACGCTTACCTATACCCCCCTCAAGGGCGACGTGCGGCTGGTGAATGTGGACTTTGCCTATGTCCCCGGCAAGGACGTGCTGCATGACGTGTCGGTCTACGCAGAGCCCGGCCAGAAGGTGGCGTTTGTGGGCGCCACCGGCGCGGGCAAAACCACCATCACAAACCTCATCAACCGCTTCTACGATATCGCCGACGGCAAGATCCGCTACGACGGCATCAACATCAACAAGATCAAAAAGGCGGATCTGCGCCGCTCGCTGGGTCTGGTGCTGCAGGAGACCAACCTCTTCACCGGCACGGTGCTCGACAACATCCGCTACGGCAGACTCGATGCCACCGACGACGAGTGCAAGGAGGCCGCCCGCCTGTCTGGCGCAGACGACTTCATCCGCCGCCTGCCCGAGGGCTACGACACCATGCTGCAGAATAACGGCGCTAACCTCTCCCAGGGCCAGCGGCAGCTCATCGCCATTGCCCGCGCCGCCGTGGCCGACCCCCCGGTTATGATCATGGACGAGGCCACCTCCTCCATCGACACCCGCACCGAGGCCATCGTCCAGCGCGGCATGGACCAGCTCATGAAGGGGCGCACGGTGTTCGTCATCGCCCACCGTCTCTCCACCGTCATGAACTCCGACGTCATCATGGTCCTCGACCACGGCCGCATCATCGAACGCGGCAGCCACGACAAGCTCATCGCCGAAAAGGGCACCTATTACCAGCTCTACACCGGCGCGTTTGAGCTGGAGTAAATCAAATAAACGCAAAGGCCGGCGCAAAAAGTGCCGGTCCTTTTTACATGCTTCTTTAAAAATTAAAATATTATTGACCTGCGGGGATGCTTCCTGTATACTATAGAATACGAAATTATCGGGAAAAGGGGGAGCTCGTGTGCCAAGACTCAGAAAGCAGATCACCGGCTATCTGATTAAGGTCGCAGCCGTGGTACTGGCGGTTATGCTTGGGCTGTTCGTCTTCCTCCAGATCCGCAGCGAGCAGGAGAGGCTTTCCCGCGATGCCGAACAGATGTTCTACCAGATCGGGCAGATCCTGGACGAAAACAGGGCGGAGCTTGAATCCCTGCGCGCGGAGTACAGCGAATCCACCCTCCACCGGGCTGAGACCATCGCCGAGATCCTCGGCGATAGATACGATGCCATGTGGGATATCGACGAGCTGTCGCGCATTGCCAAAATGGTGGAGGTGGACGAGATCCACATCTTCAGCAGGGATGGCGTGATTGTGGCCGGCACCGTGCCGGAATACTACGGCTACAGCTTCGACGATGGGGAGCAGATCGGCTTTTTCAAGCCCCTGCTCAAGGATAAAACCCTGCGCCTGGTGCAGGATATCACACCCAATACCGCCGTCAGCATGCCCATGCAGTATTCCGCCCTCTGGAACAAGAACGGGCGCTTCATCGTGCAGGTGGGCATGTACCCGGCGAACGTTCTCAAGGTGACGGAGAAAAACGAGCTTTCCTATATCTTCTCCCTGCTGCGCGCCAATAACGGCGTGGAGCTATACGCGGCCAACCCCGAAACCGGGGAGATCCGAGGCGCCACAGAGAAAGACAAGATCGGCAAAACACTCGATGAAATCGGCATCAGCCTGAAAATCGCCCAATCGGATCACGACGGCTTTCACGCCATCATTGACGGCGAATCATCCTACTGCTTCTTTACGGTGCTCGACGGCAACCTTGTCGGTTACGTGGAGACACACGAAACCGCGCACCGCGGCACTCTTTTAACCTCCCTCATGATGGCGGCAGGCCTGCTGGCGGTCACGTGCCTGATGGTGTGGAGCGTGAAGCGCTACATGGAGAAGTATGTCATCAGCTGCGTCACAAAGACCAACGACGCCCTCAAGGAAATCACCCGGGGCGACCTGGGCACCGAGGTCGATATCCGCACCAATCTGGAATTTTCGGAGCTGAGCGATCACATCAACGCAATGGTCCGGAGCCTGCTTGCCAGCACGCGCAAGATCTCTTTCATTCTGGACCAGACGGATCTGAACATCGGCGTGTACGAATACAGCGAGAACATGGACCGCGTGCGCTATACCGAGCATGTGCCCCATATCCTCGCCTTCACCAGCCTCCACAACGCCCAGCATGTCCTCGGACGCGAGGCCTTCCGCACCGTTATCTCCTCCCTGCGCCAACATCCGCTCGAAGGGGAGCAGGGCGTTTACCTCCTGCGTGTCGGCGAACAGACCCGCTGTATCCGTCTTGAAGAGATCAGCGAGGGCTATGAGACCACCGGCATCGTTATCGACGTGACCGATGAGATCCAGCGCCGGCAGGAGATCGAAAAGCAGCGCGACCTGGACCCGCTGACCGGGATCCTCAACCGCCGGGGCCTGGACAGCGCCCTGGGCGAGCTTTTCCGGGACCCGGACAAGGTGCGCCACAGCGCCATCGTCATGGTGGACGCCGACGGCCTCAAGACCATCAACGACAGATGCGGCCACTTCAACGGCGACCTCTACATCCGCGGCGTTGTGGACGCCCTCAGCCACTATGGCCAGACGCTGGAGGGAAAGTACCTCCTGTCGAGAAACGGCGGGGACGAGTTTGTGATGTTCCTCTATGACTACCCGGACGACGACACCCTCCTGCGCGACATCCACGCCATCAGGCAGTTCCAGGACCGGGAGACCGTCGCCATGAGCGGCGGCACGGCAGCCCGCCTGCACTTCTCCGTCGGCTACAGCCTGCGAAAGGACGAGGAGACCTATTACGGCGAACTCTTCCGCAAGGCGGACGAGCGCATGTACGAAAACAAGCGCCGCCGCAAGGCCGAGGCCGAGGCGCTCGGGGAAGCAGAGGCGCCGGTCGGATAAAGAATCATCCCGACAGGGGAGGGGCAGCAGCCCTTCCCCTGTTATCTTTTTCTCAATTGCCGGTTTCTGTTGAATACCGGCATCTTTTCTGCTAATATATAATTTCGCCGGAACAAGCGGCAAATACATCTCTGCGGCATCCAGCCGTGGGAAAGGAAGTAAAAAAATGGAACACAACGAAAAGACAATGGACAAGATCGTAGCCCTGTGCAAAAACCGCGGCTTCGTGTATGCGGGCAGCGAAATCTACGGCGGGCTTGCAAACTCCTGGGACTACGGCCCCCTCGGCGTGGAGTTCAAGAACAACGTGAAGAAGGCATGGCTCAAGAAGTTCGTGCAGGAGAGCGAGTATAACGTCGGCCTCGACGCCGCCATCCTCATGAACCCCCAGACCTGGGTCACCACCGGCCACGTCTCCAGCTTCTCCGACCCCCTGCTCGACTGCAAGGCCTGCAAGGCCAGACACAGAGCCGACAAGCTCATCGGCGACGTGCACCATGACGTCAACGTCGACGCCATGAGCTTCGACGAGATGGACGCGTTCATTGCCTCTCATGACGATATCCTCTGCCCCGTCTGCGGCAAGCACGACTTCACCCCCATCCGCAAGTTCAACCTCATGTTCAAGACCGCCATCGGCGTGACCGAGGACTCCTCCTCTGTCTGCTATCTGCGCCCCGAGACCGCCCAGGGCATCTTTGTCAACTTCGCCAACATCCAGCGCACCACCCGCCGCAAGCTGCCCTTCGGCGTATGCCAGGTGGGCAAGGCCTTCCGCAACGAGATCACCCCGGGCAACTTCACCTTCCGCACCCGCGAGTTCGAGCAGATGGAGTGCGAGTTCTTCTGCAAGCCCGGCACCGACCTCGAGTGGTTTGCCTACTGGAAGGACTACTGCCGCAATTGGCTGACCTCTCTCGGCATCAAGGAGGAGCACCTGAGACTGCGCGACCATGAGAAGGCCGAGCTCGCCTTCTACTCCCGCGCCACCACCGATATTGAGTACGCTTTCCCGTTCACCGACTGGGGCGAACTGTGGGGCATCGCCGACCGCACCGACTACGACCTGGGCCGCCATCAGGAGGCCTCCGGCAAGGATCTGACCTACTACGATCAGGATGCCAACGAGCACTACATTCCCTACGTCATTGAGCCGTCCCTCGGCTGCGACCGCGTGGCTCTCGCCTTCCTGTGCGAGGCTTACGACGAGGAAGTCGTCGGCCAGGACAAGAAGGGCAACCCCGACGTGCGCACGGTCCTGCACCTGCACCCGGCCCTGGCTCCCTTCAAGTGCGCCATCCTGCCGCTGAGCAAGAAGGAAGTGCTCACCGGCCCCGCCATGGAGCTTTACCGTGAGCTCAGCAAGGACTTCATGTGCGACTATGACGAGACCGGCTCCATCGGCAAGCGCTACCGCCGCGAGGATGAGATCGGCACCCCGTTCTGCATCACCTTCGACTTTAACACCGTCGGCACTGAGACCGATGTCGCCGACCACTGCGTCACCATCCGTGAGCGCGATTCCATGCAGCAGGTCCGCATCCCCATCAGTGAGGTCAAGGACTATATCGCCGAGAGAGTGAAGTTTTAATAATAATCGAAAGTCAGGTTAAATTCTGTGAAAAACGGATTTATCAAGGTTGCCGCAGCCGCACCCGTCATCAAGGTCTGTGACTGCGACTATAACGCGGACAGGGTCATTGAAACCATCGAAAAGGCAGAGAAGCTGGGTGTGAAGGTGCTGGCCTTCCCGGCGCTGACGCTCACCGGCGCGGAGTGCCGCGACCTCTTCCGGCACCGCGTCCTGCTCGACGGGGCGGAAAAGGCCCTTGCCAAGGTGGTCAAGGCAACCCAGGGCAAGGATATGCTGGTGCTTGTCGGTACGCCCGTCTCCCTCGGCCACGCAGTCAACAGCGCCGCGGCCGCGGTGTCTGACGGCAGGCTTCTGGGATTTATCCCCCAGCGGACACAAACCAGGCAGTTCGTCGGTGACAACGGTCAGCCCAGCGCTATTGACGATGAGCAGAGCGGCTTCGACGCCGTCCCCTACAGCGCCGATTCCATCATTTGGTGCGAGGGCCTGCCGGCCCTCGGCATCGCGGTGGAGCTGGGGCCCGACGCGGACAGTGTCTGGTCCCGTGAGGCTCGCAACGCCCGCGCGGGCGCGACGCTCATCGTCAAGATGGCCGATTTCCCGCAGACGGTGTATTCCACCCGGGACGCGGAGCTGAGCGCGAAATATGAATCCCGCCACAACACCGCCGCCGTGATGCTCGCCGCCCCCGGCAAGGGCGAGAGCAGTACCGACAATTCCTACTCCGGACTCTGTCTGGTTACGGAAAACGGCGACATTCTCGCCGAGACCGAGGGCGGGGACAGCTTTGCCGTCACGGAGATCGACGTGGAATACCTCGAAAACCTCCGCCGTCAGAGCGGGGACTTCGACTGGATCGACGAGGACTACACCGCCATCCCGTGGGCCTGCGAAAGCGTGGATACCACCCTCACCCGCAAGTTCAACAAGCACCCCCATCTGCCGGAAAATCCCGCGGATCTGCCCGCCTATTGTGAGCGGGTGCTGGATATCCAGGTCTCCGCCCTCGTCAAGCGTATGCAGTATGCGGGTCTTGACCACTGTGTGGTGGGCATCTCCGGCGGCGTGGACTCCACGCTCGCGGTCATGGTCTCCGCCATGGCGGTAAAGCGCATGGGCTATCCCTCCACCAATGTCATCGCCTGCACCATGCCCTGCTTCGGCACCTCCAGCCGTACCAAGTCCAACGCGGTCATCGTGGCCGAGCAGTGGGGCTGCGACGTGCGCGTCATTGACATCACGAAGTCTGTGCTTCAGCACTTTGACGACATCGGTCACGCCCACGACGACTACTCCCTGGCCTTTGAAAACGCCCAGGCACGTGAGCGCACGCAGGTCCTCATGGACATTGCCAACAAGTGCAACGGCCTCGACGTGGGCACTGAGGATCTGAGCGAGTTTATCGACGGCTGGTGCACCTACAACGGCGACCACACCAGCATGTACGACGTGAACATGGGCCTGACCAAGACCCAGGTGCGCGCAAACGTCAGCCACATCGCGGCGCAGACCGAGGACAAAGTCCTCAAGGCCGCGCTCTATGACGTGCTCGACTGCCCCGTGACCCCGGAGCTGCTGCCCATCCACGACGACATGATCGAGCAGAAGAGCGAGGATGCCGTCGGCTCCTACTCCCTGCAGGACTTCTTCACCCACCATATCCTCATTAACGGCTTCGCGCCCTCCAAGGTCTTCCGCCTTGCAAAGGCCGCCTACGGGGATGAGTTCACGGACGAAGAATTAAAGCGCTGGCTCACAAGCTGGTGCAAGCGTCTCTTCTCCCAGCAGTTCAAGCGCTCCTGCCTGATGGACGGCCCGTCGGTGCAGGCCTTCAGCGTCTCCCCGCGCACGGGATTTTTGATCCCCTCTGACGGCGAAGCCGCGCTGTTTCTGGCTGACCTTGAGAAGATAGACACTTAAATGAAATAGGTTTTTGAGGCAGCTTTGCCGCCTCAAAAACACCTTAAGCCGAGATTAGCGAGGCCTCGCGCCGACCAAACGCGGCTTGTCCCCCGTGAGCCGCGTGCGATAAGCGCGAGTCCTCAATTGCGAAACCAAAGTTTCGCAATTGAATAAAAAAGGAGGCCCACATATGAACAACAAAAAGCTCGTATACGCTGTTCTGGCTGCGATCGTGGCGATCGCGCTCATTGTGCTGCTCATCAAAGTCGTGAGTGGGGCCTTCACCCTGCTCTCGGGCGCGGTCAACGCGGTGGTCGCCATCGTGGTGATCCTCGCGCTGGTGGTCATCGTCGTATGGATGTTCCGCTACGCGAGTAAACATTGACCCGAAGAAAACAAAATACACGGTGAAATCGCGGAAAACGATTTCACCGTGTTTTTATTTCATGAGCAGGAAGCTCTTGCCGCAGACATAAGGGGAGCCGTGGACGTTGTACTTTACCTGGGCGGTCATGGCCTCGCGCTCGGTCACCACAAAGCCCGCGAGCCGGTCGATGCCAAAGTCCAGAAGCGCGGGGCACATGGGCACCGAGGGGCCGGTCAGGATCGTGACCGCGTTTTCACAGAGCTCAAGTAAATGGGGCAGGGTCTTGTTGATGAGGCTGCTGCCGGTGATGAGCACCACGTCGCACCGGGGCAGAAGCCAGTCGCACGCGGCGTCCGGGTAGTCGCCCGGCCGGGGATCGCGCTCCAGCACGTAGACCGCGCGGGCAATGTCACGCAGCCCTCTGGGGCCGTTCATGTGGCCGATGATGCCCACCGTCTTGTCATGAAGGTCTAGGCCCGCGGTGGGGTAGATGTCCCCGGGCAGGGCGCAGTCCAGGCCCTTCATGCGCGCGGGGGTATTGTAGAAGGCGTTGCAGGCGGCAAGACCAAAGCTCGCCTCCGTGAGGTTCCAGCTTGCCGCCGCCTTTGCTGCCGTGATGAGCGGCAGGCCCCGCAGACCGTCGGGGTACAGGGCGGGGATGCTGTCGCAGGGGGTCATCATGCCGAGGCCCATGCCCTCCGCGGCTTCCGCCATGGCCCAGCACTCGCCCCCCACGGTTTCAAGCACCGGCGCGGCGCTTGTCACATTTTCGATCAGCGCATCATAGAGCACAAGCTTGTCTGACATGTTACTTCTCCTTTTTCTTCTGCAGCGCATAGGTATTACGCTCCCAGAAAACCCCGTCCGCATAGCCCTGAATGGAGGGCGAGGACGCCGCAAGCTCCAGGCGCTTTTCGCACCATACGCAGTAGAGCGGGTTTTGTTCGATGCCTACAAAGTGCCGCCCCAGCTTTTTGGCCGTGACGGCGCTGCTGCCCGAGCCGAGGAAGGGATCGAGTAGCACCCCGCCCTCAGGACAGCTTGCGAGGATCAGCTTTGCCAAAAGTTTTTCCGGCTTCTGCGTGGGGTGGGCCGTGTTCTCCGGCATGGACCAGTAGGGCACAGAGATGTCATCCCAGAAGTTGGAGGGAGCCGTGTCCCGAAAGCGGCCGTCGGCGGTCTCCTCCCAGCCCTTGGGCTGCCCGTCCTCCCGGTAGGGGGCAATGACGCGGCGGCGCTGCCTGACCGCGTCGACATCAAAGGAGTAGTCCTCCGAGACGGTGGCAAACCAGATGTCCTCCATGGCGTTTTTCCAGTTCTTCTTCGCGCCGCGCCCCTTCTCCCGCTGCCAGGTGATGCGGTTTCGCACGGTGAGCTTTTCCTCCAGCACTCGCCCGATCACAAGGCTTGAGCGCCAGTCGCAGCAGACGTAAATGCTTGCGTTCGGTTTGAGCGAGGGCAAGACCAGGTCCAGCCAGCGGCGGGTGTAGGCCTCGTAGCTTTCATCGTCCGTGCGGGCAAAGCGGCTGCCGTGAAAGTCCTTGGAGAGATTGTAGGGCGGATCCACAATCAGAAGATCTGCAAAGCCTTTTGGCAAGAGCGGCAGCACCGAAAAGCTGTCGCCGAGGATCGTGCGATCCAATACCTCGGAAAGATTTGCAGGTGTGCACACTTCAATGCAGCGGGCGAGGTATTCTGCACCGTCCTCCACGCTCAAATCTATGGTTTTGTTTCTCTCTGCCTTCAAAGTCAGGCCTCCCCCAAATCCACGCGCACAAGCGGCGCTTCCGCAACGCCGGTAAGTCCGCACAGGGAAATAAAGCATTCCCCGTCCCGAAAGTTGCGAAGCTGCCAGGGGCGCGGGTCGGCGCTCTGCGTGAGCCGTACCTCTTCCCCGGGGATCACGGAAAAGCTGTCAAGCGGCTGGAAAAGCCCCAGGCCGAGCGCCTTGATAAAGCTCTCTTTACAGGTCCAGAGACGGAAAAAGGCATCACGCTGTTCGGCTTCCGGCTGAGAAAAGAGCCAGGCACATTCCGTCTTATGAAAGAAGCGCCGGGCGATCGCCGGGTCAAACTTGTGCGGAAGCTCAATGTCGCAGCCGACGGGTACGGGGGAAACCGCGCACAGGGCCATGTTGCCGCTGTGGGAGAGGCTGAAATGAAAATCCGGCAATTGCGGGAGATACGGCTTTCCGTATTCGCTGAGCGCGATCTTATCCACATGCAGGCCCTTGTCCTGAAGCGCCCGCACCAGCAGAAGAGACGCCGCAAGGGACAGACGCCGAGCACCCTCATTCCGGTAGGCCGCGAGCTTTTCTCGCCGCGCCTCGGGGATCGTCAGCGCCATGCGGTCAAAGCGCGCGCTGTTTGTGAGCGGATCGCTCGACGCAATATAGAGCCTTGTGCGCATATCAGCTGCCTCCCTTTGTTTCGTGCATTCACTTTATCACAGCGGGCGGAAAAGCACAAGGGCACGTTTCTTTAGCAAAATCTTCACAAAAAGCGCATGGAACCACACGTCGAGGCTTGAAACGGCTTTTATTCTATAGTATAATATATCAGCTTTTTGTGCGGTTTTAAAAGGCCGCGCTTTTGTATTTTTACCATTTGGGAGGGATGACCCATGTTTGTTATCCTGCTTGCACTCTGGCTGGTCTTCGCCGGGAGCGTCACACTCACGAACCTGATCCTCGGCGTGCTGGTCGCGGGCCTCATCACCGTCCTGTGTACGAAGTTCATGGGATACGACACAAAGCGCTTTTACGGCGGGCTCAGGAAGGCCCCGGCGCTTGCCGCATACCTGGGCGAGCTTTTAAAGGAGATCGTAAAAGAGAATTTCGACGTGCTGCGCTTTATCTACCGCAAAGGGCAGCCCAAGCCCACGCTGGTGCATTTCCGCGGCGAGGTACAGAGCGATCCGCTGCGCGTGCTGGTGGCCAATTCCATCACTCTCACCCCCGGCACCTACACCGTGAGGCTGGAGGGAGACGAGTACGCCGTACACGCCCTGGATGAGTATTTTCAGGTGGACATTGAGTACAGCGCCTTTTTCAAGCTGGCGCAGAAGGTGGAGGAAAGCTGATGGAAGACAAGCTTTTGACCGGAACCCTGATCATTCTGGCGCTGCTGATGCTGGCCCTCATGCCCAAGGTCATCAAGGGGCCGCGCTTTACCGACCGCATCGTCGCCATCAATGCCATCAACACCATGATCACCGCCTCCATCTGCCTGCTGTCGAGACTTCACCGGGCGGGATACCTGCTGGACGTGGCGCTCATCTATGCGCTTCTGGGCTTCACAGCGACGACGCTCCTGACCCGGCTTTTAGCCGCCGACCGGCAAAAGGAGGGGAAAAAATGATCAGGACCATCCTCGCTGTGCCGTTTCTGCTCTTCGCCGTGTTCATCTTCTTCTCCGAAGTACTGGGCTTTTATAAGTTTACCTATGTCATGAACCGCATGCATGCCGCCGCCCTCGGCGACACGCTGGGCATTGCCTGCGTCCTCATTGCGGTGGCGATCCTTACCGGCGAACTGGTGCCCATCTTAAAGCTCTTTCTGGTGCTGGTGTTCATGTTCCTCACCGGCCCCGTGGTGACCCATCTGATCGCCGGGGCCGAGGTGGAGTCCCACAAAAACGCCGGGCACGAATACAAGGAGGTGGACAGACGATGAAAATTGTGGAATGCGTGCTTTTACTGCTGCTCATCATCACGGGCATCACGGCCCCCCTGCAGAAGCACCCCCTCATCATGGTCATCACCTTCACCGCCTTCGGGCTGGTCATGAGCGTGATCTGGATGCTGCTGCAGGCCCCCGACCTCGCCATCACCGAGGCTGCCGTGGGCACGGGCGTTTCCGGCGTGCTGTTCTATCTCTGCCTCAGACGTATTAAACAGCTTGGGGGAACGGAGGATGAGAAATGAGCGCTTTTACGAAATGGGTCGACGGCGAGGCTGCCGTCCCGCTCAAAACAGAGTTTAAGCCCGTCAAGGGAAAAAAGCCGAACAAAAAGCACGCGTCCCTCGGCGACAAGCAGCGGCTCGACGGCTTTTTGAAGCTCTACGCCAAATGCGCCGTGGTCATCAGCGTCCTGATGCTCATCGTCCTGCTCATCGGCGCGGTGGCCCTGCCCGCCTTTGCCCAACCGGGAAACCCCACCGACAACGAGGTGGTTCACCGCTACGTAGGCTCCGCCGAGGAGGAGACCGGCGCGGAAAACGTCATCGCCGGCATGATCCTGAATTACAGAGGCTTTGATACCTTCGGCGAAAGCTGCGTGCTGTTTCTGGCGGTGTGCTGCGTGATGCTGCTGCTCTGGGCCACCAACGACAAAATCAAGGCCGAGGCAAAGGCCTGCGAAAAGACCGCGCCGGATGACGCGATTTTGCAGAATGTGGCGCGGCTCCTGCTGCCCTGCGTGCTGTGCTTTGGGATGTGCGTGCTCTTTAACGGCCATGTCTCTCCCGGCGGCGGCTTCTCCGGCGGGTCGATCTTGGGCGCGGCGCTCATTCTCTTTGCCGTGGCCTTCGGGGCAGATTCCGTGCGCCGCTTCTTTACAGCGAAGGTTTTCAACACCGTGCGCATCACGGGCCTCATGATCTACGGCTCCATGTTCGGTGTGTACATCTACCAGGGCGCAAACGGCATTCAGTCCAACCTCGCCCACTACATTGTGCTGGTCATCGACATCGCCGTCGGCCTTGTCGTCATGAGCACCATGTACGGCTTCTATTCCTTCTACACGAAAGGAGAGCTGTGATGCTGAGTTTACTCATAGATAACCGCTTTGCCATCGCGTCGGTGATCCTGTTCGTGACGGGCTTTGTGAACATGATGGTGCACCCGAATCTGATCAAAAAGATCGTGTCCTTCAACATCATGGACTCGGCCACCTTCCTGATGCTGGCAAGCCGCGGCATGATCGCCGGGCGCACCGCCGCAATTTTGACCGACGGCGGGGCCAACACCTCCCTGTACGTCAATCCCATCCCCGCGGGCCTCGTCCTTACGGGCATTGTGGTCTCCGTCTCCGTCAGCGCGTTTTCGCTGGCCCTGGTGCAGCGCATCTACGGTACTTACGGCACCGTGGACATGCGGGAGCTTCTCGAGGCCATGAAGAAGAAAGGGGAGTGAGAAGATGCCTTTTGCCTGGAACTTCCCCTATATGAGCGTCTTTCTCACGATGATCACGGCGATTTTGCTTTCCGTTATCCCCGGAGCAAAAAGGGCCTACTGGATCACGGTCAGTGTGTCCGCCATCGTCACGGTCATGTCGCTGGGTTTTCTTTCCTTCATCGTCAAGGCCGACGCCTCCTATGCCTTTACCATGGGCAAGTTCCCCGCGCCGTTTGGCAACGAGATCAAGTTCGGTCCCCTCCAGGGACTGCTTGCCTCGGTGTTTGCCGCCGTCATGTGCCTGTCGCTTTTAGGCGGGCGGGCGGAGCTTTTCGAAGACGTGGACGAAAAGAAGATGGGCCTTGCCTGCGTGATGCTCAACATGGTGCTGGCAAGCCTCCTCGTCCTCAGCTACACAAACGACGCCTTCACCGCTTACGTCTTTATCGAGATCAGCACCATCGCGGCCTGCGCCCTCGTGATGATCAAGGATTCGGGCCCGACGCTCGTCGCAACCATCCGTTATCTGTTCATGAGCCTTCTCGGCTCCGGCCTGTTCCTGTTCTCCATCATCCTGCTCTACGCCATCACAGGTCATCTCCTGATGCCCCAGCTCAATGAGAGCGTAGCCAAGCTTATGGAAAGCGGATATTACACCCGTGTGCTCGCAATGCTGCTCGGCATGATGACGGCGGGCCTCGGTGTGAAATCTGCCATGTTCCCCTTCCACCGCTGGCTGCCCGACGCCCACGGCACGGCGACCACCACCTCCTCGGCGGTGCTGTCCGGCTTGGTCGTCAAGGGCTACGCGGTACTGCTCATCACCATGTACTGCCGCGTCTTTACCCTCGACACCGTGCGGGCGTTTCATATCAATGACGCGGTGTTCGTCCTCGGTTTCTGCGGCATGATCCTCGGCTCCGTGCAGGCCATACGCGAGACGCATGCCAAGCGCATGCTGGCCTATTCGTCGGTGGCCCAGCTCGGCTACGTGTTCATGGGCATCGGCCTCGGCACCCCGGAGGGTATCGCCGCCGCCTGCTTCCAGATCCTGATCCACGCCTTTACAAAGCCGCTGCTCTTCGTCTCGGTCGGACGCCTTGCCTCCACCGTGCACCATGACAAGCAGCTCAGAGCCCTGCGCGGCACGGCATGGCAGACCCCGCTTGCGGGCATCGGCTTCGGCATCGGCGCGCTCTCCATGGTTGGCATCCCGCTCTTCGGCGGCTTTGCCGCGAAGGTGAACTTCGCCACCGCCTCTGTCTTTACCGATACCAAGATCGTCCTGACCCTCGCGGTGCTGGCGATCTCGTCGGTTCTGAACGCGCTTTACTACATCCCGGCCGTCATCAACATCTGGAGCATCCGCAGGGAAGCTGCGCTGCCCGAGGCCGGAACTGCCAAAAAAGATTTCACCGCGACGGCTGCGATCCTCCTGCTCGCCTGCGGGGTGCTGTTTCTCGGCGTCTGCTTCACCCCGGTGATGAACATCATCGTCCGCGGGCTGGAGCTCATGTGAAAGGAGGGAAGATCAAATGCTGATGCTTCTCTCACTCCTGCCGCCCATTGTCGGCGCGCTGATCGTCTTCCGCATGGAGGACAACGAAAAGCGGCACCGCTTTACCGCCGCTGCGGTAATCTGTACGGCGATCCTCGCCGTCGGCGCGGCTTTCCTCAGTATGCTGCGGGAGTTTCCGAGTGAAATCACGCTCCTGTATCTGAACGATACGCTGACCCTCAGCTTCGGTGCGGACGGGCTGAGCCTGTTTTTCATCGCGCTGGTGTCCTTCATCTGGTGCTTCGTCCAGTTCCACGCCTTCGGCTATATGAAGCACGAAGGGAACGAGGGGCAGTTCTTCGGCTTTTTCCTGCTGACCTACGCGGCCCTCATCGGCCTGGCCTTTGCAAAAAACGCGGTGACGCTCTACATGTGCTTTGAGCTCATGACCCTCTGCTCCATGCCGCTCGTACTGCACAACGGATCGGAGCAGTCGCGCAGAGCAAGCTTTGCCTACCTCGGCTACTCCACCCTCGGCGCGTCGCTGGCCCTGCTGGGCTTCTTCATGCTCGCCGCCCAGGGGAATGACCTCACGTTCCTCGCGAAGGGCGGGCAGCTCGTCGGCGATGAAAAGACCCTGCTTGTTGCCGCCTTTCTGATTATCCTGGGCTTCGGCGCGAAGGCCGGCATGGTGCCGCTGCAGATGTGGCTGACCGAGGCCCACCCCGTGGCCCCCTCGCCCGCAAGCGCGGTGCTGTCGGGCCTCATTACCAAGGGCGGTGTGCTGGCGATCATCCGCTGCGCCTTCCAGCTCTTCGGAGCCGAGATGCTGCGCGGTACCTGGGTACAGACGGCGATCCTGGTACTCTCGATCATCACGATTTTTACAGGTTCTATGCTGGCGCTGCGCGAAAAGCTGCTCAAAAAGCGCATGGCCTATTCCACCATTTCCAATGTGTCCTATGTGCTTTTCGGCCTTTTCGTGTTCGACGAAATTGGCATGGGCGTTGTCGGCGCGCTTTTGCAGATGGTGTTCCACGCCCTGGCCAAGGACGCGCTCTTCCTCTGCGCGGGCTCCATCATCTTCGCCACCGGCAAGACGAAGGTGGACGAACTCAAGGGCATCGGGCGGCAGATGCCTGTCACCATGTGGTGCTTTGCCATTGCGTCCCTGTCCCTGATCGGCATTCCGCCGATGGGCGGCTTTGCCGCCAAGTACTGCCTCGCCATGGGGGCGCTGGCAACCGGCTCGACACTCACGACCGTCGGCGTCGTGGTGCTGATGGTGTCCGCCCTGCTCACGGCCTTTTACCTGCTGCCCATCGTGGCCGCCGCTTTCTTCCCGGGGCGGGACTATGACGCCGGGGAAAAGTGCGAGGTGGAGAAGCAGATGCTCCTTCCGCCCATTGTGTTTTCCGGTCTCACGGTGATCCTCGGCATGTTCCCGATGGGTCTCACCGCCTTTGCCGCAATCATCAACGGCTGGCTGCTGTAAGGAGGGGATCGATATGAAAATTCTTACATTGCTTGCGCTGCTCGTCCCCATCCTCTCCGGCACGGCGCTGCTGATCGTGCGGCCCCAGGACCGGTCCAAACGCAACCGCTATGTGATGCTCACGGTGTGTGTGAGCGCCGTGTTTGTTCTCGGTACGGCGCTGGCCTCGGCACTCAACGGCCCGGACGCGGTATATCTCCATGTCGCTGATCTGAGCGACAAGCTGGTGATCGCCTTCCGCCCGGACGGGGTGAGCCTCGTCTTCGGCTGCATCATCGGCGTTTTGTGGCCCGTGACCACGGTCTACGCCTTCTCCTACATGGAGCATGAGGGCCGGGAGAACATGTTTTTCGGCTTCTTCCTCATCACCTTTGGCGTCGTGGCGGGCATCGCCTACTCGGCAAACTTCTTTACCCTCTATCTCTGCTATGAGTTCATGACCCTCGTCACGCTGCCCCTCGTCATGCACGAGATGGACGGGAAAGCGCGCGCCGCGGGCAAGAAGTATGTTCTTTACTCCATGACGGGCGCGGCCCTGGTCTTTATCTGCCTCATGTACTTCCTGCGCTATGCCGATACCCTGGCCTTTACCTACGGCGGCATCCTCAACATGGAGAAAGTCGCGGGCCACGAAAAGGAGCTCATGACGGTCTTCGTGCTGGGTTTCTTCGGCTTCGGCGTCAAGGCCGCGATCTTCCCCTTCCACCGCTGGCTGCCCGCGGCGTCGGTCGCCCCGACCCCGGTCACGGCCCTCCTGCACGCGGTGGCGGTGGTCAAGTCCGGCGCCTTTGCCGTGATGCGCCTTGTGTACTTCGGCTTCGGCTGTGAGTTTCTGCGCGGCACCTGGGCGCAGTACGTGGCGCTCGCCGCCTCGGCCTTCACGGTAATGTTCGGCTCTGCCATGTCGCTTCGCATGCCGCACCTCAAGCGGCGGCTTGCCTATTCCACCGTCTCCAATCTGAGCTACATTCTGGTGGCTTTCGCCTCCATGAGCCCGGTGGGCCTTGCGGGCGGACTTTTGCACATGGTGTTCCACGCGGTCATCAAGATTTCCCTCTTCTTCTGCGCGGGCGCGATGCTCCACCACAACAAACTGGAGTACGTGTACGACATGGAGGGGCTTTCCAAAAAGATGCCCGTCACCTGCGGCGTGTTCCTCATTGCGTCCCTGGCTTTGATGGGCGTGCCCCCGCTGGGCGGTTTCCTGAGTAAGTGGACCATCGGCACGGCAGCCGCCGGAAACGCAAACTGGGCGGGCTACCTGGGCGCTGCGTCCCTCATTGTCTCCGCGATCCTGACGACGCTCTACATGCTTTCCGCCGCGGTGCGCTTCTACTTCCCGCTGAAGTCTGCCCCGGCACAGCCCGAGCGCATCCATGAGGCCGACAGGCTCATGACCGGCCCGCTGGTATTCCTGACCGCGCTGATGCTGGTGCTGTCGCTGTGCTCCGCTCACTTGAGCGCCTGGATAGGAGGTCTGGTCTGATGCTTATTTTAATGGTTTTCCTGCCCATGATCGCGGCGCTTGTGTGCTATCCTATCTGCCACAACTCGGAGCGGGCCTGGTTCACCCCGGCGATCGCGGTCTCCGGCGCGGTGTTCGTGATGGGCCTTCTGCTGGTGGGCAACCCGGAGCTTGCAGAGGGCGTCGACTACTTCTGCGGCAACGGTATCTACTTCAAGGCCGGCGGCCTGCGTACCGTGATGGCGACGCTGGCGGGCTTCATGTGGGTCATGACGGCGCTTGCCTCCCCCGAGTATTTCTCCGGGGCCAGAGCCAACGGCCGCTATTTCCTGTTCTATCTCTGGACCCTCGGGGCCCTCGAGGGCGTGTTCCTCGCCGCCGATCTCATGACGCTCTTTGTCTTCTTCGAGATCATGAGCTTCACCTCCTACGTCTGGGTCGTGCAGAATGAGACGCCCGAGGCCATCCGCGCGAGCGAGACCTATCTTTTCATCGCGGTCATCGGCGGCCTTACGATGCTCATGGGCCTGTTTCTGCTGGATAACGCGGTGGGGAAGCTGAGCTTTGAAAACATCGTCGAGAAGGCCCCGCAGATGAGTACCCGCCTGCGCTATACCGTGGGCATCTGCGCCCTTATAGGCTTCGGTGCGAAGGCGGGCATGTTCCCGCTGCATATCTGGCTGCCGAAAGCCCACCCCGTGGCCCCCGCGCCCGCAAGCGCCCTGCTCTCTGGCATCCTCACCAAGAGCGGCGTCTTCGGCATCATCGGCATCTCCTGCTGGCTCTTTGACGGCGTGCCCGGCTGGGGCAACCTGCTGCTCGTTCCGGCGGTCGTCACGATGTTCCTCGGCGCGGTGCTCGCGGTCTTTTCTGTAGACTTAAAGCGCACGCTGGCCTGCTCGTCCATGAGCCAGATCGGCTTCATCCTCACGGGTGTTTCGATGTGCGTCCTGCTGGGGGAGCACGGCTCCATCGCCGCCTGCGGTTCGGTGCTGCACATCCTCAACCACTCGCTCATTAAGCTCACGCTCTTCGTGGCGGCGGGCGTGGTGTACTTCAACGTCCACTCGCTGGACCTCAATGACGTGCGCGGTTTTGGTAAAGACAAGCCCCTGTTAAAACTTGCGTTTCTGTCGGGCGCGTGCTCCATCGCGGGCATCCCGGGCTTCGGCGGCTACATCAGCAAGACGCTGCTGCACGAGGGGATCGTGGAATACTGCGAGCACCTGACCGAGCACGGCCTGTCCGCCGTGCCCTATAAAGCGGTGGAGTGGATCTTTCTCCTTTCCGGCGGCCTGACACTTGCCTACATGACGCGGCTTTTCTACATCATTTTTGTTGCGGATAAGCCCGCGCATCAGCACCAGAAGGACAAGTACATGAGCCCCGCAACCGCTTCGGTCCTTGCCATCGGGGGGCTGCTCATGCCTTTGCTTGGCCTCACAGCGCACCTGACCATGGACAAGATCGCGGCCTACGCCCTGCCTTTCTTCCGCCGTGAACCCATGAGCCACGCGGTCAATTACTTCTCGCTTACAAACCTCAAGGGCGCCGCCATCTCCATCACCATCGGTGTGCTGGTCTTCCTCTTCGTCGGCATGAAGTGGCTGACGCGCAAGGAGGATGGGCATGAGGTCTACCGCAACGTGTGGCCCCGTGGCCTTGACCTCGAGGACGCGGTGTACCGCCCCGCCCTCAGGGGCCTGAGCTTTGCGGGCGGCGCGGCGGCGCGGCTCGTCGAGAGTATCGGCGCGCTGCTCATCTACGGCACGGTGGATCTTCTCTTCCTCGGCGCCAAGGACAAGATCATTCCGCCTGAGGACGAAGAGTTCTCCGCCTACTCGACGCAGAGCGAGAGAAGCCGCGTCGAGCGCAGCTTCTCCTCCGACCTCCTCTACGCCGCCTGCGGCGTGCTGGCGCTGATGGCGCTTGCCGCCTGGAACATGCTGCGGTAAAAATAATACAAAAACGGAGATACGGAGCTTTCGTATGCACAATGGCACGAAAGCTCCGTATCTTTTTCCTATTGGTACAGATCCAGGCGGCTGCTGAGACAGAAGTAGGTTGCGCCGAGCTGGCGGTCCGGAAACATGGTGAACAGCTCCCCCTGCAGATAATCGGCCTGGTAGACCACGGCGGGCACCATGTGCCGTTCGCCTAACAGCAGGCGCAAGGCGCAGTCCACACACTCCGGCCGGGGGACGATGGTGGAAAATCGGGCCGTGTTCACCACCGTGTATTGCCCGCGCTGGTAGACCACCCCATACAGCGTGTCGGGAAACTCCGGGGACGCCACGCGGTTTAGAACCACCTCGCCCACGCACATGCGAAAATCATCCGTCAGCCAGTCGCTGCCCGCCATGGCATCGAGCACCCGGGACAGAAGCAGCAGATCGTCAAAGCTGATTTTGAAACCCTCTCCCCCTGCCTCAATGGCCGCATTGCGGGCAGTCTCCGCCGTCCGGCCTGCCGCAGTGTCGGCCCGTTCGGCGGCATCGCGCATTTCCAGCAGATAGTAGTCTGCCATGTCAACCGCTGTTTTCCAGGTCCTGTGGCCGAGGAAAACATAGTTGCCCTCCTCCGGCGGCCGGGTCGGGATCGGTGTGGGCGTGATTGTCGGGGCCGGTGTCGGCGTGGGCTCCGGTGTCGGCTCCGGCGGGCGCAGGATGCGGATGTTCATGTGCTCCGGCAGCAACGCCGTCTCCGCAAAGCCATGCAGCGAAAACGACCACAAAAGGCATACGGCGGCGATCAGCGCAGCTTCTCGCTTTCTCATCATTTCCCACCTCCCGATGATCATTATAACGGGGAGGGGATGAGAAGATTGTCAGATCATGCGAGGAAAGAGAGGGAAATAGCGTGAAGCCTAAGCCTGCGTCGTCACATACCGCACCACGTAGTCTGCAAAGCGTCTCGTGGCGGGGCCGGCTTTGCTGCCCGCGGCGATGGCAAGGCCGATGGTGCGTTTTGCCTCGGGAATGAGCGGCAGGATCTGCAGGTCGTAGCTGCGCCCCTTGAGCAGCAGCTCCGGCATGATGCTCACGCCGAGGCCCTGCTCCACCATGGCGATGACGGCGTAGTCGTCCTTGGTGTAAAAGCGCACGTTGGGCTTGACCCCGGCGGCTTCGAGCGCGCGTCGCGCGTCGTGGTCGGAGCTTTCGAGAAGACTGATAAAGGGCTCCGTCTCGCACTCCACCAGGGGAAACTTCGGGTAGTTTTCGAAGCGGCTGTGGCGCGGGAGGATCGCCAGTAGCCGGTCCTCCATCAGGGGGATGCACTCGCAGTCCACCGGGGAGGGCATGGTCACAAACCCCACGTCCACGTTCCCGTCGGTGAGCCACTGCTCCACATCGTGGTAGTCGCCATTTAATAGACGGAAGTCCACTTTGGGAAAGTCGTGCTGAAACTCCTTCAATATCGGCGGCAGCCAGTGCACCGCAACCGAGGTGAAGGCCCCGATGCGTACCGTGCCCGATTCGAGCCCGCGAATCGAGGACGCCGTCTGCCGAAGCTGCTCGGCCGCGCCCAGAAAGCCGCGTACCGCAGGCAGCAGGCGCTCTCCCTCGTTGGTGAGCCGGACCCCGGCGCGGCTGCGCATGAGCACAGTAAAGCCCAATTCCTTTTCCAGCGCGTCCAGACAGTGGCTCACCGCCGACTGGGTGCACCCGAGCTGTGAGGCCGCCTGAGTGAGACTGCCGGTGTCCACCACCGTCATAAGTGTGTGGTATTTGTCCAGAGCCACGATATAGCCCCCTTACATGAAAAAAATTCATGAATACATGAAATGAATTATCTTCCTTTCTATTATATGAAAAATTTTTGAATTATCAAGCCCTTTTGGGAAAAATGACGCTTGAAGAAAATCCGCCGTGATTTATAATTTCTCATGCACCCTGCAGGAAGAGAGGAATTAACTATGAACACCATCATTCTCATCGCCATCGCCGTGTACCTGGTCGGTATGCTGGCCATTGGATTCAAGTACGCCAACAACAAGACCTCCGAAGACTTCTACCTCGGCGGCAGAAAGCTCGGCCCCATTGTGACCGCCATGAGCACCGAGGCCTCCGACATGAGCGCCTATCTGCTGATGGGCGTGCCCGGTCTGGCTTTCTTCTGCGGCGTGGCCGAGGCAAGCTGGACGGCCATCGGCCTGTCCCTCGGTACCTGGCTCAACTGGCTGATCGTTGCCAAGCGCCTGCGCCGCTACTCGGCAAAGCTCGGCTCCATCACCGTGCCGGACTTTCTCGCCACCCGTTTCCGTGACAACACCAAGCTCATCGAGACCATTGGCGCGCTGACCATTATCGTCTTCTTCGTGCCCTACACAGCCTCCGGCTTTGCCGCCTGCGGCAAGCTCTTCAACAGCCTTTTCGGCTTTGACTACATGCCAGCCATGATCATCTCGGCGGCGGTCATCGTCGCCTACTGCGCCCTCGGCGGCTTCATGGCGGCCTCCGTCACGAGTCTCATCCAGTCCATCGTCATGACCTTCGCGCTGATCATCGTGTGCTTCTTCGGCATAAACGCCGCCGGCGGCTGGGGCGCCGTGGTCGAAAACGCCCACACTGTGCCCGGCTATCTGAGCCTCTTTGCCAGCACCAGCATTCAGTCCGAAACGCCCGGCACCTATACTTTCCTGATGATCGTGTCCACCATGGCCTGGGGCCTCGGCTACTTCGGCATGCCCCACATCCTGGTCCACTTCATGGCGGCGGAAAGTGAAGAAAAGCTCTCCCTCTCCCGCCGTGTCGGCTCCATCTGGTGCGTGATCTCCCTGGGCGTCGCGGTGCTGATCGGCATCATTGGTTTCGGCATGACCAAGACCGGCGCTCTTGCCGTCCCCGGCAGCGAGCCTGAGGCCGAGAACATGATCGTCAACGTCGCCCACCTGATCGCCCAGAAGGGCGCGTTCGCGGCTGTCATCGGCGGCTTCATCCTCGCCGGTATCCTGGCGGCTACCATGTCCACCGCCGACGCCCAGCTTCTCGGCGCGGCCTCCGGCGTGACCAAGAACTTGCTCAACGACGTGTTCGGCAAGGAGCTTGACGACAAGAAAAACATGCTCATCGCCCGCCTCACGGTCGTGGGTGTTGCGATCCTGGGCGTGATCTTTGCCTCAAATCCCAACAGCTCCATTTTCCGCGTGGTCTCCTTCGCCTGGGCCGGCTTCGGCGCGACCTTCGGCCCCGTGGTGCTCTTTGCCCTGTTCTGGAAGCGCTGCAACAAGCAGGGCGCCATCGCGGGCATGGCCTCCGGTATGATCATGATCTTCGTCTGGAAGTTCCTCATCGCACCGAAGGGCGGCATCTTTGCCATCTACGAGCTGCTGCCTGCCTTCGTGGTCTCCTGCCTCTTCATCGTGGTTGTCTCCCTCTGCACTGCAGGGCCGGACAAGGAAATCGTGAAAGAATTCGAGAGCGTCGGCTGAGTTTTATCCCATACATAGTGACAGCCTGACAGGTTTTTGCCTGTCAGGCTGTTTTTCATGCCGCCTTATCCATGACGGAAAGGCCCGAGGCACGCAGCATGTCCTGGATACTCACTGCATAGCCGCGGGACGCGTCGTTGATAAAAACATGCGTGACTGCCCCGACGAGGCGGCCGTTTTGCAGGATGGGGCTGCCGCTCATGCCCTGGACGATGCCACCCGTGCGCGAAAGCAGCGCGGGGTCCACCACGCTGAACATGGCGTGCGTGCCTTCGGAATCCCGGTAGACACGATTGATTTCCACTTGAAACTCCTGGGCATCATGCCCTTCAACGGTGGAGCGGATGGTGGCCGGGCCCGCTGTAATGACGCCAATCTCCACCGGGCGGGAACCGAGCGCATCGCTCATGTGGCCGAAAATGCCCACCTCGGTGTTCTGCTCCACCGATCCCAGCACCTGCGACAAATCGGACACACCATCGAGCTCCCCCGGCGTGCCCGCTGCCCCCGGGTGCACGGCGACGATCTGCGCCTGTGTCACGCTGCCCTCGCGCAGCGGCACGGCAAGCCCGGTTGCGCTGTCGTTGATGCTGTGGCCCAGCGCGCCGAAGACGCCGCTGTCCGGGTCACAGAAGGTGAGGGTGCCGATGCCATTGAGCCCGTCGCGCAGCAGGATCCCCAGCATGGGCCGCCCTTCCTCGCCGACGGCGGTCTGTACCGGGAGATTCAGGATCTGCTTGCCGCGCCTGATCTCCAGCTCCACCTGATCTCCGGCTTCCTCCAGCGCCGCAATGAGCGCCGATGCGTCCGAGACAGGCTCCCCGTCGGCTCCGCAGATGAGGTCGCCGGTCCTGAGCCCCGCGTCTTCGGCAGGGGTCACTGCGCCCTCTTCGGTCTCCACCGGGCAGAGGCCCGCCACGATCACACCGTCGGTGCTGATCTGTATGCCGACCGCCTGTCCGCCTACCAGCAGCTCCTGCGCATAGGCCGGCGCGGCGGTAAATGCCATGAAAAACAGGGCGCACAGCCCCGTCATGATTCCTTTTCTCATCAAGGATGCCTCCCACATTTTTTTCACACGAATCATTATGTGCGCGGAAGGCAAAAATAAAGGCGGAACTGTCTGACAATTGCGACAAAGTCGCTCCGTGCAGGCACTTCCGCCGTTTGTCAAGTTTTGGAATAGTTCACCGTAAGCTGCCGAGGTAGCCTTCGAGGATCAGGCTTGCTGCCACGGCGTCCACGTTTTTGCGGTGCTGCTTCTCTTTTTTCCCGGCACTGTGCAGGATGGCATGGGCCTCAATGCTGCTGCGGCGTTCGTCCCAGAGGATCACGGGCAGGCCGGTTTCTTTTATTAATAATTCGCGAAAGGCGCGGCTCTTTTCGGCGCGCGGTCCCTCCGTGCCGTCCATGTTTTTCGGCAGGCCCAGCACCAGCAAACCCACGTCGCGTGCCTTCGCCTCCCCGGCAATGCGCGAAGCAGCCCGTTCCATATCCCACTCCTGCATGGTCCAGGCTTCACCCGCCAGCATTCCCAGCAGGTCCGAGACCGCAAGGCCGATGCGCTGATCGCCGTAGTCGATGGCCATGGTTCGCATGTTGAATCCTCCCTTATTTCCTGTGCTTGAGCTTCGTGAACAGCCGCGGCGCAACTGTCCCTGCGCGTGCCACAAACCGGAATGTCACAAAGTTGAGCGGCATATTCTGCGTGCGCAGAATCGCGCACAGCGCCTGCACAGCCGCGCCGCCGAACACATCGCGGCTGCGCGAGAGCACGCGCTCATTCGTGACTGTACGGCGGATCTCCTCGCGCTTCTGCGCGTTCGTGAGGGTGCAGCGGGGAGAGAAGAGTGTGGTCAGGCAGGAAAAGACACTCTTCATGAACATGTAGCGCTGGTCGCGCTGGTCGGTCACACCAAAGCGCTCACACAGTGCCTCCATGCGCCGGTCGGACTCGACGCAGATATCGAGCTTCTTGTCGTAGTACCGGGTGATGAGACTCTCGCCGGGGTACATGATGTACTGATACTTGCACTCGGGCAGCACGGCCACAGTCGCGGCGCGCTCAAGGCAGTCGTAGATAAACAGCCTGTCCTCGCCCCAGCGGTAATCCGGGAAGCGCAGGGAGTTGTCCAGCACCAAGGATGCTTTGAACAGCTTGCTCCAGACCTGATTTAAGAGGTTCGCCTTGTAGAGCCTGCCGAGCGCGGAACCGATGGTTTCGGGCATATAGCGGGCCGCGGGCTCAAAATACTTTGCCTCGCTCCCATCCGGATTCAGGATCGAAAAGCCCATGAGCACGAGGTCAGCGTCCCCCGCGTTATCGATGGCGTAGGAAAGCGCATCGGGGGCCAGAATATCGTCCGCGTCCGAAAACGCGAGATATTCCGTGCCCTGCGGCACAGCGTCAAGGGCGATGTTGCGCGCCCGGGCGGGGCCGCCGTTTTGCACCGTGATGGGACAGACGCGCGGATCCTCCGCGTGCAGGCGGTCAAGAATCGCACCGGTGCCGTCCGTCGAACCGTCGTTGACCACGATCAGCACAAGGTCGTCCATAGTCTGGGCCAGGATGCTGCGCACGGTGCGTTCAATTGTCTTTTCCGCATTGAAGGCGGGCATGATCACCGCCGCCCGCGGTGCTCGCTGTTCCATGGTCAGACCTCCGAAATCAGTGCCTGTCCGTTTCCCGCGGGCAGGCGTGATAGATCTCCATCAGGTAGCGGTAGAAGGGCATGAGCTCGGCCCACGCATCCACCACCGCGCCGGTCAGGGACGCGCTGTAGGCCGGGCCGCCCCAGTCAAAGCTCTTCTCCGTACCCATCCACCGGCGGTTGTACCAGTCGTCGAGGAGGATATCATCATGCAGTGCCTTGGGGCGCTTGTACGGCTCTCCGCTGGGCGCCCAGCCCTTGCGCTCCAGCGTCTGGATCAGGCGAAGAAAGCGCGAGGCGTTTACGTCGACGCTGTGCCGCAGAAACTCCATCTGTGCGGGCGTTACCGAATACCAGCCCATGCCCCAGGCATAGGAGCTGGGGCTGATCTCAAACCAGAAAGCCGGACCGTCGCGCAGGGCCTGGCTGTCCGCCGCGGTGAACCACAGATGATCCTTATAAGGGCCCCGGCCGAAGAGACGCCTGGCGTCCCGGTAGATGCGAGAGACGTGCGCCTCACCCGAAAAATCAGGAAAACGGGCGTTCATCAGTGAGACACTGTCCGCCGCGAGAGCCTTGAAGGGCGTGTTGACAAAATCCTCAAATTCCTGCTTGTGGGCGAGAAACCAGGGACGTTCGTTGTTAAAGGCAAGCTCCCACAGGAAGCCGCCGGTTTTTTCGCTGAAGCCTGAAAACATGGGTGTACCGTCTTTCATAAAGTCTGCCGTATTATATCACGCTTTTAGCTGTTTTACAATAAAATGCAATCGGCGGTTTCGCAGAACACGAAACCGCCGATTTGTCTTATTGTTGCTATTGTTTGTAGTTGTGGGCTTCCTGGAGCACCATTTCCTTGACCTTGAGAAGACGCACCTTGGTGGCGTTCTCGTTCTCCTCCAGCTTCATGGTGATGTACTTGATATTCGATTCCAGATCGGGGATCATCACGTACTCGAGGGCGTTGACGCGGCGGCGGGTCTTTTCGATCTCCTCCGCCAGAAGCTGCATGGTCTTTTCGACCTCGGCCAGCTCCAGCATATCCTCGAAGACCTTCGCCATATGCTCCAGCGCGTCATCCAGCTCACCGCTGGTCTGCGCAAAGCCGTAGGGGTAGATCTCGGTGGGATCGTTGTTTTTGGTCTGGAAGCTGTAGACCGGGACATTGACGCTCATGATGTTTTTGTACTTCATGCCGAGCTCCACGCTCTGCCGCGGGTACAAAAGCGCCTGCTCCAGCATCTCGGGTGACATGATGGAGCTTGCCACCTGCAGGCTCGCAAAGGCCTCGGTCAGGCCTTCTTCCACGCGCTCACGCAGGGCTTTGTTGCGTCTGACCACGTCCATGAACTGGCGCATCAGCTCGTCACGCTTGTCCTTTAAGAGCTTGTGGCCGCGGCGCGCGGTCTTGAGTCTGCCCTTGAGCTGATTGAGAACCATTCTGGTCGGGATTATTGCAGTACCTGCCAAAAAGCATCACCTCCGTTTGATTTATTCAATTGCGAACGCGGTTCGCAATTGAGGGACTCGCGCTTATCGCATGCGGCGGTGCGTGACACGCCGCATTTGGTCGGCGCGAGGCCTCGCATTGCTCGGCTCAGGGAGTTTTTGAGGCGGCAAAGCTGCCTCAAAAACGGATTCGATTTCCATGAGTACCGCTTTTTTCGCAATCGGCGAATGGATTGGTTTTTACTTCTTGGGAAGGTACTTCTCGATGTACTCGGGTTTGATACGCTTGAGCTCGCGCTTGGGCAGGATGCTCAAAAGCTCCCAGCCGATGTTCAGCGTCTCCTCGATGGAGCGGTTGGTCTCGTTGCCCTGGCTGACGTAGACCTTTTCAAACTCCTCGGCAAACTTGGCGAAGAGCTTGTCGTCCTCGGAAAGGGCGGCTTCACCCAGAATGGTCATGAGCTCCTTGGCGTCCTTGCCGCGGGAATAGGCGGCAAAGAGCTGGTTCATGGTACCGGCGTGGTCCTCGCGGGTCTTGCCCTCGCCGATGCCCTTGTCCTTGAGTCGGCTCAGGGACGGCAGGACGTTCACGGGAGGCACGATGCCCTTGCGGTGCAGCTCGCGGCTCAGGATGATCTGGCCCTCGGTGATGTAACCGGTCAGGTCGGGGATGGGGTGGGTCTTGTCGTCCTCGGGCATGGTCAGGATCGGGATCATGGTGATGGAGCCCTTGTGCCCGATACGGCGGCCTGCGCGCTCGTACATGGTGGCAAGGTCGGTGTACATGTAGCCGGGGTAGCCGCGGCGGCCGGGGACTTCCTTCTTGGCAGCGGAGATCTCACGCAGAGCCTCGGCGTAGTTGGTGATGTCGGTCAGGATGACCAGCACGTGCATGTCCTTCTCGAAGGCCAGGTACTCGGCGGCGGTCAGGGCCATGCGCGGGGTGGCGATACGTTCGACCGCGGGGTCGTTTGCGAGGTTCGAGAAGACGACGGTGCGGTCAATGGCGCCGGTGCGGCGAAAGTCGTTGATGAAGTACTCGGACTCCTCAAAGGTGATGCCGATGGCGGCAAAGACGACGGCGAAGGTCTCGTTGTCGCCCAGCACCTTGGCCTGACGCGCGATCTGCGCGGCCAGCGCCGCGTGGGGCAGACCGGAGCCGGAGAAGATCGGCAGCTTCTGGCCGCGGACCAGAGTGTTCAGACCGTCGATGGTGGAAATACCGGTCTGGATGAACTCAGCAGGGTAGGCGCGGGCGGCGGGGTTCATGGGCAGGCCGTTGATGTCCATGTGGGCGTCGGCCAGGATGGCGGGGCCGCCGTCGATGGGCTGGCCCATGCCGTTGAAGACGCGGCCCAGCATGTCCTCGGAAACGGCAAGCTGCTGGGGGTGGCCCAGGAAGCGGACCTTGGACTCGGCAAGGTTGATGCCCTGTGCCGACTCAAAGAGCTGTACGACCGCCTTGTCACCCTCAACCTCGAGGACCTTGCAGCGGCGAAGCTCACCGCTGGGAAGCTCGATCTCGCCCAGCTCGTCGTAGGTGACGCCCTCGACGTGCTCGACCACCATCAGGGGGCTTGCAATCTCGCGTATGGTTTTATATTCTTTGATCATTCTTCCTCACCTCCGGCGATTACGTCCTCGATCTGCTGCTTCATTTGGTCGATGATGGCGTCGTAATCGGCGCCGAAGGTCTTCGCGTCGGCCATCTTGGCGCGGCCGATCTTCTCACGGGCGTCGATGGCGAAGAGGGCCTCCATGTCGGCGTGCTTCTCAAGTGCCGCGCGGCACAGCACGTCGTACTCGAGGACCATGTCCAGAAGGCGGTACTGCTTGGCGTAGGAGGAGAAAGCGTCCTCGTCGACGAAGGCGTTCTGCTGCAGAAAGTCCTCGCGGATCATCTTGGCCGTTTCCATGGTGAGGCGGTCGGCGGGGCTGAGGGAATCCTGACCGACCAGACGGACGATCTCCTGCAGTTCGCTCTCCTCCTGGAGAATGTGCATGGCCTTCTCGCGGTTCTGCATGTACTTGGGGCCGAACTGCTCGGTATACCAGCCACGCAGGGTGTCCATGTACAGGGAGTAGGAGGTCAGCCAGTTGATGGCCGGGAAGTGACGGGCATAGGCAAGGCTGGAGTCAAGCGCCCAGAACACCTTGACGATGCGCATGGTAGCCTGGGAGACAGGCTCGGAAATATCACCGCCCGGAGGCGATACGGCGCCGATGGCGGTGACGGAGCCGCGGCGGTCTTCACTGCCGAGGCACTGCACCACGCCCGCGCGCTCGTAGAACTGGGCCAGGCGGGAGGCCAGATAGGCGGGGTAGCCTTCTTCGCCGGGCATCTCTTCCAGACGGCCGGACATCTCACGCAGAGCCTCGGCCCAGCGGGAGGTGGAGTCAGCCAGAACAGCCACGTCATAGCCCATGTCGCGGAAGTACTCGGCAATGGTGATGCCGGTGTAGATGGACGCCTCACGGGCGGCCACCGGCATGTCGGAGGTGTTTGCAATCAGCACGGTGCGCTTCATCAGCGGCTCGCCGTTGCGGGGGTCTTTGAGTTCGGGGAACTCCATCAGAACGTCGGTCATCTCATTGCCGCGCTCGCCGCAGCCGATGTAGACCACAATGTCCACGTCCGACCACTTGGCAAGCTGGTGCTGCACGACCGTCTTGCCCGAGCCGAAGGGGCCGGGGACTGCGGCGGTGCCGCCCTTGGCGATGGGGAAGAGGGTGTCGATGATGCGCTGACCGGAGTTCATGGGGCGCGCGGGGACAAACTTTCTCGCGTAGGGGCGCTGGATACGCACGGGCCAGCGCTGCACCATGGTGAGGGCTCTCTCGCCCTTGTCGGTCTTGACCTTCGCCACAACCTCGTCCACGGTGTACTCGCCCTGTTCGATGACCCAGGTCACCTCACCCTTGACGCCGTTGGGGACCATGATCTTGTGCAGGATCGCGCTGGTCTCCTGAACAGTGCCCAGCACATCGCCGGGGCCAACCTGATCGCCGGGCTTGGCAACGGGGACGAACTCCCAGGTCTTGCTGCGGTTCAGGGCGGGCACGTCCGTGCCTCTGGTGATGCAGTCGCCGCTCAGGGCGCGCATCTCGGGCAGCGGGCGCTGAATGCCGTCATAGATGTTGTCCAGCATGCCGGGTCCAAGCTCGACGGACATGGGCATACCGGTGGTTTCGACCGCGGCGCCGGGGCCCAGGCCGGAGGTTTCCTCGTAGACCTGGATGGAGGCGGTGTCGCCGGTCATATTCAGGATCTCGCCGATCAGGCGCTGAGAGCCCACGCGCACAACGTCGGAGACGTTGGCGTCTGCCAGGCCCTCGGCCACGACAAGCGGTCCGGATACCTTGGTAATTGTTCCGCTCATTACTTTCCTCCTTCCGCTCGCCGTCAAAGAACGGGAGCGGGAATTTTTCATTCGATTGAGAAACAGGATTTCTCAATCGAGTTGCTCGTGCTTATCGCGCGCGTCTCACGGGGGAATCGCCGCGCTTGGTCGGCACGAGAGCTCGCTATGCTCGCTTATGGTGTATTTGTCATGGCGAAGCTATGCCAAATACAGGTTAAGAATTTTTGCGAGTTCGAGAGTCTTGTATTGAATGTACGTTTAGTCTCCCAGAATATTGGTGCCCACGGCGCGTTCCACCGCGTCGTGCAGGGCCTGCAGGCCGAGGCCGGTGGAGCCCTCGCGGCCCGGGATCAGGATGATGGCGGGACTGGGGCTGTCCTTGAATTTGTCGATCTCGGCGTGGAGCTGGGCAGCAAAGTTTTCCTCGATGTAAATGATGGCGTACTCTTCCGCACTCTCGCGGGTGAGCTGCCGGAGGATCTTTCCGGCATCGCTGGTATTCTCGGCGGGGAAGGTGTCAAGGCCCAGAGCCTTGAAGCCCATGACCGTGTCACGCCCGCCAATAACGGCAATTTTAAGCATACAGCTCACGCAGCCTTTCCCGGATCGCCTGCGGCTTCACGCCGGCAAGCCTGCCCGTCAGAATCATGCGGACCGCCTGGATCTCACCCTCGACCGCCGCCAGGTACGCAAGCACCGCCTCGGGGCCGTAGCTGATGAGCTTGGCCTCGCGCAGGTAGGCGTTCACACCGTTGTCGCAGGCGCGTTCGAAAGCGGTCATGCCGCCGCCGGAGAGAGCCTCCGCCCCCAGAGCCGCAGCCTTTTCAAGCGGGGTGTGGGCGAAGAGACCGGCAAGGCCGTCCTTGTCGGCACTCATCAGGCTCTGTACGCCGACGCTGCCGCCGTCCACCAACACCTCCGCCAGAAAGTCCTGGTTCTTGCCCATGCGCAGGGTGCGCACGGTGCTCTTGAGGTTTGCGCTGTCGGCGAGCGTTTTGGCATAGCCGCGCAGGAAATCGCTGTTCAGGCTCTCGGCCATGGCGTTGAGCTCGGCAAAGTATGCCTTGTCCAGCACAAAGTCCGAAAGCTGGGGATTGGCCGTGCGGGCGAGCAGCGCCTTGGCCTCGGCCATGGCCTTGCCCAGCACCGGGGGAAGCTGACTGTAACGCTCTTCGTTGTAGAGCTCCATGAGCTTTTCGCCCGGGACTCTGCCCGCGTCGGACAGCAGACGTTTGGCATCCGTGTTCACAGCCTCGGCCTTAATGATGGCCTTGGCGTTGTGGTAATCGTATTTGAGCTTGAAGACGTCCACCAGCTCCTTGTCCGGAGAGAGGCGGGCCAGCTCGTCAAATACCTCTGCGCGGTGTTCGGCGAGGGCCTGCTCCACTTCCGCCGCCGTGGACCGGGACATGTCGGGATACCCGCAGTCCGTCAGGATCTTGGCGGCGTCCTCAAAGGAGGCGGCGTCGAGCATGCGCGCGGCCTTCTCGTCGTTAAGAAGCTTCGGCTCCCTGGCACGCAGCATGGCCGACACGCACAGATACGCTTCTTTTTTTGTTGACAATTTCTTCCCTCCCTTGTGGGGGTCCGTCAGCCGAAGAGAACGCCGGCGAGCTCGGCGGCCATCTCATCGCGGCAGAGATCGACAAGCAGCTCCGCCGTGCAGTTGGCCTCGATGTTCCCGCGGCGCAGGATCAGGCCGCCCTTGAAATCGCCGGTCTTTTCGGAGAGCGTGAGCTTGCCGCCCGCGAGGGCCTTGTTGGCACTCTCGACGACCTTGGCACCGACGGCCTTGCGGTCGCGGGCGTTGAGCACGATCTCCTCGTCTCCGGTGACGCTGGCTTTCGCCGCGAGCTTCGCGAGCAGAGCGATGTACTCCGCCTCCGGCAGCTTCACGAGCTTGTCGACCGCAAGGTCGAAGCTCTCGGCTACCATCTCCTGCTTGAGGGCGAGGATGGTCTTGCGTCCTTCCATTTTGGCAAGGCGGTCCATGCTGTCAAGCCGATCCTGGTTGGCTTTGACTCCGGCGCGGATTCTCTCGGCATAGGCATCTTTCGCCTGCTTCTCATAGTCGGCGCGGATCGATGCGCACTTCTCGTCCGCCTCTTTGAGGATCGCGTCGGCCTGGGCTTTGGCGTCGGCCTGAATATGTGCGATGATTTTTTCCGTGCCCTTCATAGCTTTCCCCTTCCTGTAATGCTTACAGGCTGATGCCGTTGAGCATCATGAAGGAAGCCAGCAGGGACAGAATGGCGTAAAACTCAACGGTGATGCAGAGGATCATGCCCTTGGACCAGTCGTCGGGTTTCTTGGCCAGGATGTTGATGGACGCGGCCGCAACCTTGCCCTGGGCGATACCGGAGATCATGCCGCCGATGGCGATGGGCAGGCACGCGCCGAGGACCTGCAGGCCCTGGGCAACCGTCATGCCGGGGACGAGCTTGTTGAAGGCGAGGAACCAGATAACGAAGCCGTACAGACCCTGGGTACCGGGGATGACCTGGAGGATCATCGCCTTACCGAACTTGGAGGGGTCCTCGCTCACAAGGCCCGCGCCCGCTTCGCCGGCGATGCCGGTGCCCTTTGCCGAGCCGATGCCCGCCATGAATGCCGCAAGGCCCGCGCCCAGAATGCCCAGTGCGTAGCCGCCGATGGTGTTCAGAAATTCCATTGTTGTTTTCCTCCTCAATATGTGAATGGTTAATTGAGTATGATGTTATGCCCGCCCCACTCTTTCAAATCGTTTTTGACGTAGCTTTGCCACGGCAAAAACACCTTAAGGCGAGCTGAGCGAGCCCTCGCGCCGACCAACCGGAGCGTCTTACGCAAGCGGAGGGCGATAAGCGCGAGTTACTCGATTGAAAACCGTGTTTTCAATCGAATTTATTCCTGCGGATTGATGTACTGCGTTTTGATGCGCAGCGGCTCAAACGGCTTGCCGCCGTCCTGATAGAACTTGCCGAAGAACTCCAGGCACTGCAGTCTCAAATCGTGCACGAAGCAGCCCAGGAGGTTCAGCGCGAAGTTCAGCGCATGGCCGATCAGGAACACCACAATGAAGATGATGCCCGAAACCGGCGTCACCCCGTTTGCCGACGGCATGGCCGCAATGGTGTTGAACACCTGGGCCACAACGCCGCCCGCCAGCATCAGTGCCATGATACGCGAATAGCTCAGCACGTCGCCGAACCAGCCGGTCAAGGTGTTGTAGATGCAGGAGAAGGGGGCCGTGAGCTTGCCGATGCCGGTGGCGCTGCGCATGGCGCCGATGAGCAGCATCGCCACGCCCAGGATCAGCACGCCGAGGCCGATCTGGTGCAGCATCTGCGCCTCTTTGAAGAGCAGCATCTGCGCGATGAGCAGCAGGCCACCCACCAGAATTACCCACTGTGCGCCCTCTTCAAGGATCGCGCCAGCCTTGTCGCCGCGCTTCCAGCGCTGGACAAAGTTGACCGCCATGCCGGTGTTGAGGTGAATCATGCCGAGCACCATCGCGCCGTACAGGACTTCCGTGCTGTTTTCCACGGGGCTGAACAGGTGCGGCAGGCCGGGCCACTCAGAGCCGAACATGCCCGCGATCACCTTCGGCGCGTCGCCGAAGAAACCGCCGGTCAAAGCGCCCATCACGAAGGTGGAGATCCCACCGTAAAGCAGCAGCCTGCAGAAGGACAGGGTACCTGCTCTGGGCTTGATCTTTTTCATAGCCACCAGCGCCGCGAGGATCATGATAATGCCGTAACCCATGTCCGCCATCATCAGCCCGTAAAACAGGATGAAGAAGGGGGCCATCAGGGGGTTTGCGTCCACACTGCCGTAGGCGGGCAGCGAGTACATGTCGGTCACCATGTTCAAGGCGTCGGTGAATTTGTTGTTTCTGAGCTTGACCGGGACCTTGGGATACTCGTCCTCGGTGGGGTCGAGGGCTTCCCACGCGCAGCCGTAGCGCTCAAAGATTTCCGCAAGCTCCGCTTCCCGCTCGGCGGGGAACCAGCCCTCCATCACGAGGACGCTGTCCGTGCCGCAAAGGCGCTCTTCCGTCTCCGCCATGGTGATCTTGACCTTCACCCGGTCGGCGGCGAGTTTGAGCTCGTCTCTATGTACGGCGTCGTCGACGATGTAGCGCACGCAGTTTTCCTTCTCGGCCGCAAGCTGTTTGAGCTCCTGCTCGGCGTTGAGCTGGCACTCGCGTGCCGTGGAGCTCTCGCCCGTCAGGGCCGAGGCCGTGAAGCCGAAGGGACGCAGCGCGTCCTGCATTTCCGCAAGTTTCTCGCGCATGCACACCAGGAGCACATAGTGGGCCTTCTTCTCCTCATGGACGGAGAAGATTTCCGCCTCTTCGTCAACGGCTTCGATCGCGGCGCTCACCGTCTCCATCGGAAAACGGGCGGGGATGGAGCCCGTCAGCACACTGCAGCGCTCGGTGCCCTCAAAGTTCAAAGGTAGGTCGAGCGAGAGCCAGGGCTGCAGGGACTCGATCACCGAACGCAGCCTGCTCTCTTCGGCCCCGATGCGCTTGATGCGCGCGTCGTAGCCTTCGATGGTTTCAGCGGTTCGGAGCGCACCGGAAAGGCCGGTGTCATCCAGCAGGACGCGGTCTTCCAGCTCTGGCTTGGCCGAGAGCATCTTGGTCTTCTTCGGCGCATAGGTGTTCAGCAGGTCGATGGCGTGCACAAGAGTCTGATGCTGCGTCTTGAGTTTACTCAGTTCGCTACTTTCGGGATGCACAAGCGCCGCGGCTTCGCTGTCGGCAAGGGCGTCTTCCGCCTCGGAGAACTCGACGCAGCCATGGCGGATCAGCTCCTTGAGCAGTTCCTCCTTGCTGTCGCGGACAGCCAGCAGCCGGAGCTTTTTCATTTTTTCAATGGCCATCTCAGCTGTTCACTATCCTTTCCACAACTTTTGCCGCGGCCGTATCCAGCTTCCCCTGCGCCTTGGCGCGCAGCGCGGCCTTCTGGTTTTCCAGCTCCTTCGACAGCTTTTCCGCCTCGGCCTTCGCTTTGGCGTTGACCTTTCCGCTGAGCTCCTTGAGCTCTTCGTCGGCCTTCTGCAGAGCAGAATCCACCGCAAGTTTTCCGGCGCTCTCCGCGTCGGCGGCAAGCTGCTTTGCCCGCAGCTGAGCATTGGCAACGGATGCCTTCGCCTCCGCTTCCGCCTGGGCAATATTGCTGATCGCTTCAAATGACATTGGCACACCCCCTTTGGTTTGATTGGGTTTCGTGACTGCGTTTTCTTGAACGGAAAACGCCCCCGCCAAAGTGTGGCTTTTCAGAGAAAGCCGCATACTCGCGGGGTATTTTTCCATACTGAGGTATTATAGCACATCCCACTTGAATTCGGCAACAGCAGGAAGCCGGAATCCGTTAATTTTTTTGAAGCTTTTTTACCCAAGCTCCACCTTACACTGACGCCCGGTTCCGGCGTCGACATAGACACGCGCACCGGAGGAGCCGTCGTCCTCGCCAGCGACAGTCAGCTCCCAGCAGGGGAGGTAGGCACCGCCTTGGCTTTTGATGATCAGCGGCCTTGTCGATGCGGCCTGCACGCCCTCCGGCAGGGTGGCAAGGGCCGCGTTCTCATCCGTGTTCCAGCTCAGCTCGACCGCACGCGCACTGTATTTCGTCGCGTCAAAGGCGTAGATGCTGCCGTCGTCCAGGGCAACGGAGATTTTGAGCGCGTCGTCCGGGCGCATGACACCGTCCTGAGTCGGGGCGTAGACAAAGGCCGCGACGGTGTCGGTGCCGCCGGAGGCGTAAAGGGAGAGATCCTCATAGCCCATGCGCTTTAAAAATGCCTCGGCCTTTTCCTGCGCCTGTTCCCGCGTGATCGACGCGCCGCTCACAAGACGGGAGCGGCCCATAAAGGCAAGCCCCTTCCGGCTCACACCGATGAGCAGACCGCCCGCGCTGTAGCAACGCCGCCCGTCCGGACCCTCGTAGGTGTATTCCTCCCGCAGCTCCCGGGGCTCGACGTCGGCGGCTCTGGCGGCGATTTCCAGTATCTCCGCGTCCGTGAGGGTGCCGCCGCTGTCCTCCTGTGCGGGACTGTAGCGGCCTTCATAGGAAAATTCCTCCGGGGCGGCAAAGCTCCCCTCATAGCCCAGCAGCAGGGCGGAGAGCTTCTGTGTGCCGCCGTCATCCACGTTGCGCAAAAGATCCTCGCGCGTGTCCATGAGAATGCTGCCTTCATGAAGCTGCGCCTGCATCTGCCTGAGCTGCCCGGCAAAATCCGCCGCTGCCTCCCCGAAGGCGCGCAAATGCTCCCGGTGCTCGGCGGGAAGCTGCATCTCGGGAAGGGCACAGAGACTCTTCGCATAGTCCCCGGCCCGACCCAGAAAGCCCTGCAGGTGCTCCATCTCCTGGGTATCAAAGGGCAGAACGGAAAGCGCCGTCTCCGCCGAAAACGCATCGGCGTAAGCCTGGGCGCAGAGACTTTTGCCCAGAGCCTCGTCGGTCACAAAGCTGATCTTGGTAAGCGTATCGCTCAGACCCTCGGCGGCATTCACCGCAGCCTCAAAGGCGCGGGCAGATTCAAAGCCCGCTGTGAGGCGTAGGCGGTCAAGCTGCCGCGCGGCGGCAAAGGCGTAGCCCGTCAGGGCAATCAGCGCCGCGAGGGTGTAGATGAGGACAAGACGCCAGAATTTCAAAGTCACAGGATATTCCCCCTTTTTGCATTAGGATGTGCAGAAAAGGAGAAATTATAAAAACAGGCAGGCACGAAAGTGCCTGCCTGTAAAGGAATGGAATGAGGATTATGCGGCTTCCTGAACGGGGAGATTGCCCGCGACGAGATCCGCCGCGTTCTGGCCCGCGATGCGGCCATAGATGGTGAAGTCGGCCACAGCATTGCCGCCCAGACGGTTGTTGCCGTGCACGCCGCCGGTGACCTCGCCCGCTGCGAACAGGGAGGGGATCACGTTGCCGTCGGTGTCGATGACCTGGGCGTTGTCGTTGATCTTGATGCCGCCCATGGTATGGTGGACACCGGGCTGGACCTTGATAGCGTAGAAGGGAGCCTGGTCAAGGGGATTGGCGAAGGAGACGCGGCCGAACTCGGGATCGGACTTCTGCTCCACGCAGGCGTTCCAGTTGGTCATGGTGTTGACGAAGGTCTCGGCGGGAGCGCCGATAGCCTCGGCCAGGGCCTCATAGCTGTCGCCGGTCTCGGCAAAGCCCTTCTTGACATAGCCCTGGATGACGTTGGACTTGTCATACATGCGGCTGTCGATGATGAGCCAGGCATAGCCGCCGGTCTGCTCAAACTCGGCTGCACTGACCTTGTCGCGGGTGGAGACTTCGTCGTAGAAGCGCTCGCCTTCCTGGTTTACAAGAATGGCGCCGTCACCGCGCAGACCCTCGGTGATGAGGTTTGCGCTGGTGCCTTCGACATGTACGGTCGGGTGGAGCTGGATCTGCTCCATATCGACGGTGTCGGCACCGACGGCCTGAGCCATCTGGATGCCCTGGCCCTGGATGCCGGGAGCGTTGGTGGTGATGAAGCCGTCAAGCTCGGGGCGGACAGCCTTGATCATATCGTTGTTCGCGCCGAAGCCGCCGGAGGCAATGACCACAGCCTTGGCGTTGATGGTGTAAGAGGCGTCGGGACCCTCGGCCTTCACGCCGACAGCAACGCCGTTATCCATCAGGATCTCGGTGGCGGGAGTGTCGGTCAGGAGCTTGATGCCGCGCTTTTCAAGGTTCTGCTGGAGCAGGGGAACCACGTATGCGCCGACGGAGAGGGACTTGCCGTTTTCGTCCACCGGGCGGTGGATGCGCTTGACAGACGCGCCGCCGAAGGCAGCCACGTCGTGCAGGGTGATCTCAGGATCGAGGGAATCGAGCCAGTCGATAGCGTCGGGGCTGGACTCGACGAGCTTCTTGACAAGGGCGGGATCGTTCATACCGCCGCCGCCGATGAGGGTATCGAGCTGGAAGAGCTCGGAGGTATCGAAGTAGCCCTGGGGATCGGCCTGGTAGGCGGCCCACTGCTCTTCAACGATCTTACCCAGCTCCTGGATGCGCTCGTTGTCGGGGAAGTTGGCGACTTTCTTGAGGGTGGCTTCAACGCCAGCGGCTTCACCGAACTCGTTCATATTACGCCACTCGGTGGGAGCGGCGTTCATGCCGCCGGTGGAGCGGACGGAGTTGCCGCCGGGGAAGCTGGTGCTCTCAAGGATGATGACGTTTGCGCCCTCATCGGAGGCGGTGATGGCGGCGGTCATGCCGGCGCCGCCGGCGCCGATGACCACGACGTCGCAGTCAAGGGTCTCAGCACTCTTCTCGGCAGGGGCAGCTTCCTCAGCGGGAGCGGCAGCGCCCGCGTAGGAGGCGGGATCAAAGCCCATAGCGGTCAGGGCTTCCGAAACAGCGGTCTTGATGGCGGTGCTGGAAACGGTGGCACCGGTGATGCCGTCGACCTCAAGGGAGTTTGCATCAACGATGGCGCCGGGGAGCTTTTCAACGGCGACAGAGCCGATGCCCGGAGTCTCGTTCTGCTGGAGAATATTGACTTCATATATCTTTTCTGCGTCGGCCTTGACCTCGACGATGATCTTGCCGTCGATGCCGTTGCCCTCGCCCTGTGCGGTCTGAACACCGTCAGCGGCGGGGGCAGCAGCCTCAGTGGGGGCAGCAGCCTCAACAGCGCCGCCTGCAAAGTTGGACGCGCTCTGGCCCGCGATGCGGCCGAAGACGATAAAGTCGCACACAGCGTTGCCGCCGACGCGGTTGCCGCCGTGAATGCCGCCGGTGGTCTCGCCGCAGGCAAAGAGACCGGGGATCACGTTGCCGTCGGTGTCAATGACTTCTGCCGCGGTATCGATCTTGATGCCGCCCATGGTGTGGTGGATGCCCGGGGCGATCTTGATGGCATAGAAGGGGGCAAGCGCCAGCTTCTCCATGCCGTTGTTGCGGCCCCATTCGGCGTCCTCGCCCTTCTCGCAGGACTCGTTCCAGGCGGTCATGGTGTTCACAAAGTTTTCGATCGCCGCACCCTCAAGGCCCATCTCCTGGGCAAGGGCAACGTAGGTGTCGCCGGTGAGGGCATAACCGCCGTCGATAAACTTGTGAGTCAGCGCCAGGTTATCGACCATATTCTGGTCAAAGATAATGAAGCAGTAGCCATTCGGCTGCTTGAGCTCGGCCTGGGAGACCACATCGCGGCCGGCCAGGTCGTTGACGAAGCGCTTGCCCTCGGTGTTGACGATGACAGCGCCGTAGCTGCGCAGGGACTCGGACACCAGCAGACCGTTGGACTGGATGACGGTCGGATGGAGCTGGATCTGCTCCATGTCCACGGTGTCGGCGCCGACGGCCTGAGCCATCATGATGCCGTCGCCCTGGGCGCCCGCGTGGTTGGTGGTGACCGCATTGGCAAGGCTGGGATCATAGCTTGCCATGAGATCAAAGTTTGCGCCGAAGCCGCCGGTCGCGAGAACAACTGCCTTGGCGTTGATGGTGTAGTCGTGCCCCTCGTCCTCAGCCTTGACGCCGACGGCCTGGCCGTTATCCATCAGAATCTCGGTGGCCTTGGTGTTGACGCGCACGTCGATACCGAGCTCCTCTGCCTTGGCGGAGAGCTTGGCGACCAGATAGGCGCCGACAGCCTGACCGTCAGCGGGCTGGTGCAGGTACTGGTGCTGGGTGCCGCCGGTGGCCTTGACCTTGGACAGAGGCGCGTCGATGGAAAAGAGCCAGTCGACTGCTTCGGCGCTGTTCTCGGCCAGAGTGCGAACCAGATCGGGGTTTGCCAGATCGTGGCCCAGGCGCAGGGTATCGGCAACAAAGTTGTCCACAGTGTTGCCCTCAAGGCCAAGCTCGGCCTGCACCTTGGTATCGGCGGCGTTCATGCCGCCCTCGGCGCGCAGGCTGTTGCCGCCGACAAAGGGCATCTTCTCAAGCAGGATGACCTTCATGCCCTGCTGGGTCGCCATGACGGAGGCGGTCAGGCCCGCGCCGCCGGCACCCACCACGACCACATCGCAGTCGAGGGTGACGGCTTCCTTCTCGGCAGGGGCTGCGGCCTCAGCGGGAGCGGCAGCGCCCGCGTAGGAGGCGGGATCAAAGCCCATAGCGGTCAGGGCTTCCGAAACAGCGGTCTTGATGGCGGTGCTGGAAACGGTAGCACCGGTGATGCCGTCGACCTCAAGGGAGTTTGCCTCGACGATGGCGCCGGGGAGCTTTTCAACGGCGACAGAGCCGATGCCCGGGGTCTCGTTCTGCTCGAGGATGTTGACCTCGTAGATTTTTTCCGCGTCGGCCTTGACCTCGACGACGATCTTGCCGTCGATGCCGTTGCCTTCGCCCTGTGCGGTGGCGGGCTCATCCGCATAGGCGGGAACGGCCAGCGACAGGAGCATCAGGACTGCCAACATCAGGGATAGGTACTTCTTCATGTCTTTCCTCCTTCGTTATGTTCGGATTGAATCCGTTTCCGACAGTGGTCTCAAGCTGAAAATCTGTCGAACCATAAAAAAATTATAGCGTATACCGGGGGGCAAAGTCAATTGAAACTATGGGCTGAACTGGAAAAATCTCCGGCAGCGATTGCTGCCGGAGATACGATCTGATAATAGGTTTATGCAGCGCTGTTGAGAGCTTCGGTGACGGCGGACTTGATGGCGTCGGAGGTGATGGTGGCGCCGGTCACGCCGTCGACGTCGACGGAATTTGCCTCGACGATCCGCGCGGGCATCCAGTCAACGGCGACGGAGCCGACACCCTGGGTCTCGCTGTGCTCAAGGACCTTCACGTCGGTGATGTTCACGCCGTCTGTGGTGACTTCGACGGTGATGGGGCCGTTGCGGCCGTCGACGGTGGCCTGCACGGTGACGGGCTCAGCAAGTGCTGCGGCCTCAACGACACCGCCGTTCTCCGCAAGCTCCAGAGCCTGACGGACAGCGGACTTGATGGCGTCGGAGGTGATGGTGGCGCCGGTCACGCCGTCGACGTCGGCGGAATTGGCCTCAATGATGCGGCCGGGCATCCAGTCAACGGCGACGGAGCCGACACCCTGGGTCTCGCTGTGCTCAAGGACATCCACTTTGGTGATGACGCCGTCCTTTACGATGACCTCGACTACCATGGGGCCGTTGCGGCCATCCACGTTGGCCTGCAGCGTGGCGGAACCGGTGTGGGTTTCCTTCTCAATGGGAGCTGCTTCCTCGGCAGGCTCAGCAGCGGGCGCCTCTTCGGCGGCGCGCCTCTTCGGCGGGCGCCTCTTCGGCGGGCGCGCCGGACCGGATGGCTTCCAGCGCCTCGGTGACGGCGGTCTTGATGGCGGTGCTGGTCACGGTGGCACCGGTGATGCCGTCAATGTCGACGGAGTTTGCCTCCACGATGGCGCCGGGGAGCTTCTCAACAGCGACGGAGCCGATGCCCGGGGTCTCGTTCTGCTGGAGAATGTTGACCGAGTAGATCTTATCGGCGTCGGCTGTGACTTCAACGACGACGGGGCCGTCAATGCCGTTGGCCTGGGCCTTGGCAGTGGAGGCACCCTCGGGGATGTCAGCGGCAGCAGGCTCTTCAGCAGGTGCGGGTTCCGCGGCAGGAGCGGGCTCGGCGGCGGGGGCAGCTGCGCCTGCGCCGAAGTTTGCGGGATCAAAGCCTGCGCTGGTCAGCGCCTCGGTGATGGCGGTCTTGATGGCGGTGCTGGTCACGGTGGCGCCGGAAATGCCGTCGACCGCGATGGAGTTTGCCTCGACGATGGCGGCGGGGAGCTTTTCAACGGCGACAGAGCCGATGCCCGGGGTCTCGTTCTGCTGGAGGATATTGACCTCGTAGATCTTGCTCTCGTCGGCAACGATCTCGACCACAACGTCACCGTCGATGCCGGTGCCCTTGCCGGTCGCGGTGACCTTGCCGTCCTCGGCGGCCACAGGCGCGGCGATCTCCACCTCGGGCTCGGGCTCGGGAGCCACAAAGCCGAAGGCGGCCGGATCAAAGCCCGCAGACTCCAAAGCCGCGGCAGCGGCAGTCTTGATGGCCTCGCTCGTCACGGTGGCGGAGGAGACGGAATCGACCGCCAGGGAGTTTGCCGAGACGATTGCGGCGGGGAGCTGCTCGACAGCGAGCGAGCCGATGCCCGGGGTCTCGTTCTGGTCCGTAACCGCGACGGAATAGATGCTGTCCTTGTCGGCGGTGATTTCAACCGTCACGTCGCCGACCTTGCCGGGCGCGGTGCCGGTGACGGTAACCGCGTCCTTCGACGCCTTTTTCATGCCCGGCGACGGGAGATCGCGGCTGACGACGATGTTGACGATCAGCACGGCGATCAGCGCCAGGACCAGGATCAGATCAAAGGAACTGAATTTCTTTTCCAGATTGTGTTTCATAACGTTTCCTCCAAAATAAGATTGGCGGGAAATGGGTGTTCTTACATCTATAAAATTGTACAGGATTCCAAAGCATTTTGCAAGAGGAAATGTGCAAGTTAATGAATTATCAAACGATTATTCCGCATCCGTGCGTCTGCTGCGGAAAAAAACCCGCAGCAGGGCGGCGCATTCTCTCTCTGACACGCCCGCAAATACCGCAGGGCGGTGGCCATAGCGCTCAAAGAACAGGTCGATGACGCTGCCGCAGGAGCCGGACAGCGCCTCGCGCGCGCCGAAAACCAGTGTCGGGATGCGGGCATTGATAATCGCCCCCGCGCACATGGGGCAGGGCTCGAGCGTGACATAGAGGGTGCAGCCCGAAAGCCGCCAGTCCCCGAAGGCCACGCATGCTTCCCGGATGGCCTCCACCTCCGCATGGGCAGTGGCGTCGCCCGTTTCCTGCCGCCGGTTGCGGCCCCGGCCGAGGATCTGCCCGTCCGGGCCGACAACGACGGCCCCGACCGGGACTTCGCCGTTTGCGGCTGCTTCCCGTGCAAGTTCGAGCGCGAGAGACATGTAGTGTTCGTGTTCGGTCATGGCGGTCACCTCCGGTGAATACGAAATAAGGCCGCCGGAAACGGCGGCCTTATTCTAATCTCGTTTGAACAGTCTTGCTGTTCAAACGAATCAAACCAGTGCTGCGGTGATGATGCTCATCAGGTAGACTTCTTCTGCGTTGCAGCCGCGGGAGAGGTCGTTGATGGGCGCATTCAGACCCTGGAGAATGGGGCCGAAGGCCATGTAGCCGCCCAGGCGCTGGGCAATCTTGTAGCCGATGTTGCCGGACTGGATCTCGGGGAAGATGAAGGTGTTGGCGTAGCCCGCAACGGAGCTGCCGGGGAACTTGAGCTGACCGACGGTGGGGCTGACGGCGGCGTCAAACTGCATCTCGCCGTCGCAGGCCAGCTCGGGATGAGTCTCCTTGACGATGGCAGTGGCGTTGCGCATGAGCTCGGGGCCGGGGCCCTTGCCGGAGCCCTTGGTGGAGAAGGAGAGCATGGCGATCTTCGGGTCGATGCCGAAGACCTTGGCGGTGCGGGCGGTCTCGACGGCGACCTCGGCCACCTGCTGGGCGGCGGTCAGCACGACGTTGCCTTCCTTGTCCTTCTTGTCCTCATAGGAAATGTTGATGGCGCAGTCGCCCATGGCGATCATCTCGTCGCCGCGGGAGAGAATGAAGCAGGAGGAGACGAGGTTTGCGCCCTTCTTGGTCTTGACAAGCTGCAGAGCGGGACGCACGGTGTCGGCGGTGGAGTAGGTGGCGCCGCCAAGCAGGGAGTCGGCCAGACCCTCCTTGACGAGCATGGTGCCGAAGTAGTTGGACTTCATGAGCATGGCGCGCGCTTCCTCCGCGGTGGCCTTGCCCTTGCGCAGCGCGACGAAATCATCGACGAACTTGTCCATCTCGGGATAGGTCGCGGGATCAAGGATCTCCAGGCCCTCAATGTCGAAGCCGCCCTTGGCTGCGGCAGCCTTGACCTCGTCGACGTTGCCGACGAGCACGGGGGTCAGGAAGCCGTCCTTCTTCAGACGCGCGGCAGACTCGAGGATACGGGCGTCGGTGCCCTCAGTGTAGACGATCTTGCGGGGGTTGGCCTTGAGAATTTCTACGAGATTTTCAAACATGGATGTTCCCTCCACTTTTTATTTTTGTTCCAACAGAGTAAAGATAACACGAACAGGCCGGGATTTCAAGATTCTTTATGATCTTTACAGCTCAAAGAGATTAATCTGGTTGCTGTCGGGCATCTCGCCGAGGGCGCCGAGGGCCTTGAGCTGCTCGATATGCGCCTGGGACACCTTGGGGCAGGCCGCCGAGAGCTCCTGCACGGAGATGAACTTCTGTCCGCTCTCGCCCGCACGCATGAGGTCCCAGGCCGCCGCCTCGCCGAGACCGGAGATGGCAACGAAGGGGGGCCGGAGCCTGCCGTCGTCGGTGATGAGAAACTTCGTGGCATGGGACTGGTACAGGTCGATGGGCGCAAATTGATAGCCGCGCATGTTCATCTCATACACCGCCTCCATCGTGACCAGCAGATCCTCCTCGTTTGCGGTGAGATTGGAGCGGCGGTGCATCTCGTTGATGCGGCGTCTCACATCGTCCGCACCGCCGCACATGCTGCCCGCGTCGAAGCCGCCCTTCTGGCTGCGGCGGTAGAAGTAGGCGGAGTAGAAGGCCAGGGGCTCGTGTACCTTGAACCAGGCGATGCGGAAGGCCATCATGACATAGGCCACCGCGTGGGCCTTGGGAAAGAGGTAGGCGATCTTGCGGGCAGATTCGATGTACCAGTCGGGCACGCCCTTGTCGCGCATCTGCTGCTCGGCGTCGCCGGGAAATTCGCCGCTCTTCTTGACCTTGCCCTTACGCACGGCCTCCATGGTCTTGAAGGCGAGCGACGGCTCGATGCCGACCTGGATGAGATAGAGCATGATATCGTCGCGGCAGCCGATGGTCTCATTGACGGAGGCCACGCCGTTGACAATGAGATCGTGGATGTTGCCCGCCCACACGTCGGTGCCGTGGGAGAAGCCGGAAAGCCGGATCAGGGTGTCAAAACCCTTGGGCTGGGTGTCCACCAGCATCTGACGGGTGAAGGGAGTGCCGAACTCCGGCACACCGATGGTGCCGGTCTTGCCGATGATGGGATCGTCGTCCGGAAGCCCCAGGGCCGCGGGGGAGGTGTAGATGGACATGGTCTCCGGGTCGGAGAGGGAGATCTCCTTGGCGTCCACGCCGGTCATGTCCTCCATCATGCGGATCATGGTGGGGTCATCGTGGCCCAGCTCGTCGAGCTTTAATAGGTTCGACTCCATGCAGTGGTACTCGAAATGGGTCGTGATAATGTCGGAGTTGGGGTCGTCCGCCGGGTGCTGGACCGGGCAGAAGTCCGTCACGTCCTTGTCCTGGGGAATGACGACGAGGCCGCCGGGGTGCTGGCCCGTGGTGCGCTTGATGCCCACGAGACCGAGAGCGAGGCGGTTTTCTTCCGCCTTGGTGGCGGTGATGCCGCGCTCCTCAAGGTATTTCTTCACGTAGCCGTAAGCGGTCTTCTCGGCCAGCGTGCCGATGGTGCCCGCGCGGAAAACGTGGTCCGAGCCAAACAAAGTTTCGGTATACTTGTGGGCCTTGGCCTGATACTCGCCGGAGAAGTTCAGGTCGATATCGGGGGTCTTCTCGTTGCCGGGGTAGCCCAGGAAGGTCTCGAAGGGGATGTCAAAGCCGTCGCGCCGCATGCGCGTGCCGCAGTCCGGACAGTCCTTTTCCGGCATGTCCGCGCCGCAGCCGTAGCTGCCGTCGGTGATGAACTCAGAGTGCTTGCACTTTGGGCAGACATAGTGGGGCGGCAGGGAGTTGACCTCCGTGATGCCGGACATGTAAGCCACGATGGAGGAGCCGACGCTGCCTCGCGAGCCGACCAGATAGCCGTTTTCCAAAGAGTTCTGCACCAGCTTCTGGGCGGACATGTAAATCACGTCGTACTGGTGGTCGAGGATGGTGTTGAGCTCCACGTCCACGCGCTTCTGGACGATCTCGGGCGCGGGGTCGCCGTAGATGCGGTGCATCTTTTCATACACGAGGCGCTTTAGATCCTCGGCGGAGTTTTCAATTTTCGGGGCGAAAAGGTCTTTGGGCAAAAGCTCGATTTCCTCCACCTGGTCGGCGATGGCACGGGTGTTGGTGATGACGACCTCCTTGGCTGTCTCTTCACCGAGGTACATGAACTCGGCCAGCATCTCTTCCGTGTTGCGGAAGAAGATGGGGCAGTCGCGGTCGGCGTCGGAGAATTTCTTCGCCGCCTGCAGGATCTTGCGGTACTGCTCGTCCTCGGCGTCGAGGAAGTGCACATCGGAGGCGGCGATGACGGGCTTGCCCATCTCGCGCCCCAGGTTATAGATGGCGCGGTTATAGTCCTGCAGAACCTCCACGCCGCTCACCCTGCCGTTATCCACCAGAAAGCCGTTGTTGCAGATGGGCTGGATCTCGAGGTAATCATACAGCGAGGCGATCTTTTTGAGCTCGTCGTGGCTGGCGCCGGTCATGACCGCGCCGTAGAGCTCGCCCATACCGCAGGCGGAACCCACCAGAATGCCCTCCCGGTGCTGTAAAAGCAGGCTCTTCGGAATGGTGGGCACGCGGTGGAAGTATTTGAGGTAGGACTGGGAGATCATCTCATAGAGGTTTTTAAGGCCCACCTTGTTCTTGACGAGAAGGATCATGTGGTGGGTCTTCGCCACGTCCGTGCGGCGGAGGGTGTGGTAGACGCTCTCAATATCGTCCACGGTCTTGGCGCCCTGCTGCTTGAGCATCGGCAAAAACTTCCCCATCATGCGGGCCACGACCATGGCGTCGTCCGAGGCGCGGTGGTGGTTGAACTGGGGAAGTCCCAAGTGATTGGAGACAATGTCCAGCTTAAAGCGCTTGAGCTCGGGACACAGCGCCTGGCTCAGGGCGAGGGTATCGAGAAAGACGGGCTGAAAACGAAGGCCCTGGCGGATGGAGGCTGCCGTCATGAAGCCCACGTCAAAGTGGGCGTTGTGGGCGATGATAGGCCGATCCCCGACAAACGCCATGAACATCTGCATGGCTTCCTTTTCCAGGGGCGCGCCCTGCACGTCGCTGTCGCGGATGCCGGTGAGGTTCGTGATGTCCGGGGGGATGTGGCGCTGGGGATCGACAAAGGTGTTGAAGGTCTTCTTGATCTCGGTGCCGGAAAAGAGAATGGCGCCGATCTCAGTCATGCGGTCGGTCTGAGCGTTGAGGCCGGTGGTCTCAATGTCGAAGGCCACAAATTCGGTGTCCAGCGGGAGGCTCGACTTGCCGATGACGGCGCTGTTGCCGTCCATGTCGTTGAGGTAATAGGCCTCCATGCCGTAGATGATCTTGACGCCCTCTTTTTTGCCCGCCTTCCACATGTCGGGGAAGGCCTGGGCCACGCCGTGGTCGGTGACCGCGATGGCGGGCATGCCCCAGTAGGCCGCGCGCTTGACCACGGCAGCGGGGTCGGTGAGAGCATCCAGGGCGGAAAAGCGGGTATGCAGGTGCAGCTCCACACGCTTTTCGGGCGCGTTGTCCGGGCGGATTATGCGTTTGGACTTCATGATGTTCCTGGGGTCGAGCACCATGTCGTCATCGTATTTGGAGTAGATGATCTCACCCTGGACGATCAGGTGGTCGCCGGGCTTGATTTCGTCAATGATGGATTTGTCGTCGTCCGAGCGGAGAAAGCGGGAGATGCGCACGGAGTTTGTGCGGTCGGTCATGTCAAAGCACAATACCGCCCCGCCGCTTTTCTGGATGGTGCGGCTGGTGACGGCGACCACGTCGCCCTCCACCGCCACACGTCCGGACTCGAGATTGAGGGTGTTCATGGGCACAGGCTTCATCTTGATCTGCCGCCCCATGAGAACATTCCCGGTGGGCTTGGAAAAATTGGAGCTCATGCGCGTGTCCACCGCCGCGGCGCTGGCCTTTACACGCGGATACTCCGGGAGGATGGCCACGGTCTCGAGGCCGTAGTCTGTACGGAGGTTTTCGCTGATGCGCTGGATATCCACCGGCGAGGGCATGGATGCAAACCAGGCCGCGACCTGGATGCTGCGCTGTCTGACATCCACCTGCACATCGGTAACGTAAGCCTTGTCCAGTCCGCCCGCGGCGGCGGATAAACTCTCACAGCCGGGGAAGATGGTCAGAAAGGGGGTATGGTCGCTCATGCCTCCGGCCCGTCGCTTTCGATGAGGTCAATGAGTCGATCGCAGAGCTCTTCGTAGGGATATGTACCGAGGACTGTGCCTTTTTTGAAGATGAGGCCGCGGCCTTTGCCGCCCGCAATCCCGTAGTCGGCTTCCCGGGCCTCGCCGGGGCCGTTGACGACGCAGCCCATGACGGCCACCGTGATGTCACGCTGAATATTGCGAACCCTCGCCTCCACCTCGGAGGCAAGGCCGATGAGGTCGATTTCCGTCCTGCCGCAGGTGGGGCAGGAGACGAATTTTACGCCGCCGGGTCTGAGGCCCGCGGCCTTCAAAATGGCGATGCCGACTGAGACCTCGCGCACGGGGTCGGCGGTGAGGGAGACGCGGACGGTGTCGCCGATGCCCTCACTCAGAAGCGTGCCGATGCCGACGGCGGACTGGATGGTGCCGTTCCACTCGGTGCCCGTCTCGGTCACGCCGAGGTGCAGGGGATAGGGGAAGGTCTCGGCCGCGAGACGATAGCTCTGGATCGTCAGCGGCACGGAGGATGTTTTCAGGGACAGGCAAATATCGTCAAAGCCGAATTTGTTCAAAAGCTCCACATGGCCCTGCGCGCTCTCCACCATGGCCTCCGGGCAGGGGTGGCCGTACTTTTCCACAAGGCGTTTTTCCAGCGAGCCCGCGTTGACGCCGATGCGGATGGGAATGTGCCGCGCCTTGCAGGCCTCCGCCACGGCCTTCACGTTTTCCTCCCCGCCGATGTTGCCGGGGTTGATGCGGATCTTGTCGATGCCGCGCGCGGCAGCCTCGAGGGCGAGGCGGTAGTCAAAGTGGATGTCCGCCACGAGCGGGACCGTGACCTGCTCCTTGATGGCGGAGACCGCCCGGGCAGCCTCCATGTCGGGGATGGCAATGCGCACGATATCGGCGCCCGCCGCCTGCATGGCGCGGATCTGCTTTACCGTTGCCTCCACGTCCCAGGTCTTGGTGGAGCACATGGTCTGTACGCTCACGGGTGCGCCGCCGCCGACAGGCAGCGTGCCGAGCTGTATCTGTTTGGTCTGGGTTCTTTTCATTTCGTAAAGATCCTCCAAAAGTCATGCAGCATCACGAAGGCCATCAGGGCCAGCAGCAGGACCATGCCCGCCGCGTGGATGTAGCCCTCATACTTGGGGTTGAGCTTTTTGCGCGTCACGCTCTCGATGAGCCAGGTCACCAGCAGCAGGAAGATCCTGCCGCCGTCCAGGGCCGGGAGCGGCAGAAGGTTCATGATCGCAAGGTTCACCGCAATAAAGGCGGTGAGGTAGAAGATGTTATAGAAGGCGTCGCCGGTGGTCTCGGCGCTCTCGCCCGTCTCGGCCATGAGGTCCACGATGCCGACCGGGCCGCTCATCTCCTCCACACTGACCCTGCCGTGAATGAGTTCGTCAAGCCCGAGCTTCACCCAGCGGGAAAACTCCATGCAGGTGTTCCAGGCATTTTTCACAATGGTGACAGGCGTTGCCTCCTCATACCCGAAGTAGAAGCCGTACATCTTCTGGCTCTGTCCCTCGTAGAGAATGCGCTCCATGGGAAAGTCGTTGAGCACGACCTTCTCCCCGTCGCGTTTGAGCACAAGGTCATAGACCCCGTCGCCCTGGTCGAGGAAGTCACCCACGTCCATCTGCATGAAGATGCGCTTGCCGTTGATTTTGTAAAACTCGTCGCCCTTGTGGAGTCCTTCCTCACTCTGGTAGGGGCAGCCCTCCATAAAGTCCTCGATCACGGGGGCGCGAAAACCGTAGGCGCCGGCGTAAAGAATGATCACGATCACAAGGCCCAGCAGAAAGTTCATGGTTGCCCCGGCAACAAGGATGAGCGCCCGCTTCCAGGGCGCCTGATTGGTGAAGGCACGGGGGTCTGATGATTCCTCGTCCTCGCCCATCATGGCGCAGTAGCCCCCGAAGGGCACGATGCGCAGGGAGTAGAGGGTCTCTTTGCCCTGCTTCTGCAAAATCGCCGGGCCCATGCCCAGGGCAAATTCCAGGACCTTCACGCCACAGAGCTTTGCCACGGCGAAGTGGCCGAACTCGTGGATACCCACAAGCAGGCCGAAGAGCAATATTCCGAAAATTGCATAAAGTGCGGTGGTCATGCGCTTGTCTCCTTCAAGAGAAAGTGGAGTGTTGTTCTCCGTAGGGGCGCTTCACGAAGCGCCCGCAATATATGGTAAGGTATACGTTATATGCTGGACAAATGCATATGATGGTACCGGGCGATTCGTGAATCGCCCCTACATGTTTTCAATATTTTTCTCTCACGTAGGCTCTCGCGGCCTCGTCGGCGGCAAGGATGGTTTCAAGATCCGGGTGCGCGGTGAAGGGAATGGCTTCGACCGCGCCCGCCGCGGCGTCATAGATGCGGTTATAGCCGAGCTCTTTTCTGAGAAACTTGTGGACCGCCACCTCATTTGCCGCCGACATGACGCAGGCCGCTGTGCCGCCTTTTCTCGCGCAGTCCATGGCGAGCTTCAGGCAGGGGGTCTTTTCATAGTCGGGCGCCTCGAACGTGAGATCGCGCAGCTTGTAAAAGTCCAGATGCTCGAACATTGAGGGGCAGCGCTCGGGGTAGGTGAGCGCAAGCTGTATGGGAAGGCCCATGTCGGGCACGCCGAGCTGGGCGATCACCGTCCCGTCGCACAGCTCCACCATCGAGTGGATGACACTCTGGGGGTGGACCACGACGGTGATATCATCGGGCGTCACGCCGAAAAGGTGCATGGCCTCGATAAACTCCAGGCCCTTGTTCATCATCGTGGCGCTGTCGACCGAGATCTTCGCGCCCATGTTCCAGTTGGGGTGGGCTACCGCCTGCTCGGGGGTGACGTTTTCAAGTTCCGCGCGCGCTTTGCCTCGGAAGGGGCCGCCGGAGCCGGTGAGCAGGATCTTGTGAAGCTCTCCGGGTTTCCTGCCCATAAGGCACTGGAAGATCGCCGAATGCTCCGAGTCCACGGGCACGATCTCCGCGCCCTTGTCCCGGGCACGCTTCATCACGATCTCGCCCGCGCAGACCAGAGTCTCTTTGTTCGCAAGGGCGATGCGCTTTTTTTCGTCGATGGCGGCGAGGGTGGGCTTTAAGCCGATCGCGCCGGAGACGGCGGTGACCACGCAGTCGGACTCGGAATACGTTGCGGCCTCCATCAGACCCTCAATGCCGGAGGCGACGCGGATGTCGGTATCGGCGACGGCGACTTTGAAGGCCTTTGCCGCCTGCTCGTCATAGACCGCGACGAAGGCGGGCTTGAACTTGCGCGCCTGCTCTTCCAGCAGGTCGATCTTGCGCTGGGCGGTAAGGGCCGCGACGCGCAGCCCCAGATGCTCGGCGGCGCCGAGTGTCTGCCGCCCGATGGAACCGGTGCTGCCCAGAACGGAAATGGCGTTAACCATGATTTGTTACCTCTGTATTTCTATAATGACTATATGATGGCGAAACGCCGCAAGGCGTTCCGCCGAGCCGCGTTGCGGCTCAGCGCCGCAGCATGGCGGCGCCATGTATTCATTGCAATGATCATCGCGCGAATGATTTTTGAATCATTCGCCTCCAAACTTTTCGTTTGGCAGCGAAATCAATAGAATCCTCGATTGATTTCGCTATGCGATGATCATTATAGAATACGCGGATGAAAGGAAATGTATGCTGTTACTCGTCGAGCTTGAGAACCGCGAGGAAGGCTTCCGTCGGGATGGACACCGTGCCGAGCTGGCGCATCTTCTTCTTGCCTTCCTTCTGCTTTTCGAGCAGTTTCTTCTTTCTCGTAATGTCGCCGCCGTAGCACTTGGCCAGAACGTCCTTGCGCATGGCACGCACAGTCTCGCGGGCGATGATCTTGCCGCCGATGGCCGCCTGGATGGGCACCTCGAAGAGCTGGCGGGGGATGTTTTCCTGCAGCTTTTCACAGAGCTTTCGGGCGCGGGGGTAGGCCTTTTCCCGGTGGGCGATAAAGCTCAGGGCATCCACCTGGTCGCCATTCAAGAGCATGTCGACCTTCACCAGATCCGAGAGCTTGTATTCGGAAAGCTCGTAATCCAGGGAGGCGTAGCCCTTGGTGCGGGCCTTGAGGGTATCGAAGAAATCGTAGATGATCTCGTTGAGCGGCATTTCATAGTGGAGCTCCACCAGGCGCTGGTCGAGATAGGTCATGTTCTTGTACTCGCCGCGCCGGTCCTGACACAGGGGCATGATGTTGCCGACAAATTCGTTGGGCGTGATGATGGAGACCTTCACATAAGGCTCATAAGCCTCGGCGATCGACGGCACGTCCGGGTAATTGTGGGGGTTATCCACCATGACAACAGACCCGTCGGTCTTGACGACCTTGTAGATGACGGAGGGGAGGGTGGTGACGAGCTCCAGGTCAAACTCGCGCTCGAGGCGTTCCTGGATGATCTCCATGTGGAGCATACCGAGAAAGCCGCAGCGGAAGCCGAAGCCCAGGGCCACGGAACTTTCCGGCTCGTAGGAGAGGGAGGCGTCGTTTAATTTGAGCTTGTCCAGCGCGTCTCGCAGGTCCGGGTACTTGGAGCCGTCCTCGGTGTAGATGCCGCAGAAGACCATGGGCCGCGCGGGGCGGTAACCGGGCAGGGCCTCGGAGGCGGGATTCAGCGCATCGGTCACGGTATCGCCCACCTGGGTGTCGGACACGTTCTTGATGCTTGCGGTGAAGTAGCCCACATCGCCGGCACTCAGCTCGTCGCAGGGCTCAAGGCCGATGGGGCGCAGGTGGCCGACTTCCACCACCTTGTATCTTGCGTCGGTGCCCATGAGCTTGATCTCGCTGTCACGGCGGATGGTGCCGTCAATGATGCGCATGAAAACGATGACGCCGCGGTAGTTGTCATACTGGCTGTCGAAAATCAGGGCCTTAAGCGGGGCCTTGGGATCACCCGAGGGGGCGGGGATGTTGGCGACAATGTCCTCTAAAACCGCGTCGATGTTGATGCCGGCCTTGGCGCTGATCTCCGGGGCATCCATGGCGGGCAGGCCGATGATCTCCTCGATCTCCTCCTTGACGCGCTTCGGGTCGGCGGCAGGCAGGTCGATCTTGTTGACCACCGGAAGGATCTCCAGGTTGTTGTCGAGGGCAAGGTAGGTGTTGGAAAGGGTCTGCGCCTCCACACCCTGGGAGGCGTCCACCACCAGCACGGCGCCCTCACAGGCGGCGAGAGAGCGGGAGACCTCGTAGTTGAAGTCCACATGGCCCGGGGTGTCGATGAGGTTCAGGGTATAGCTCTGCCCATCGGCGGCCTTGTAATTGAGGCCCACGGCGCGGGCCTTGATGGTGATGCCGCGCTCACGCTCGAGGTCCATGTTGTCGAGAATCTGGTCCTCCATGATGCGCTCCTCCACCGCGCCGCACTTTTCGATGAGCCGGTCGGAGAGGGTGGACTTGCCGTGGTCGATGTGGGCGATGATGGAGAAATTGCGGATATTCTTCTGGTCGATCATTGATTTAACTCCTTCGTCGCGTATTCATTGAGGGCGTTTTCCGCCTCACCGATCAGAGCGCGAAGCCTGTCGAAGTAATCTCCCGCCGTCTCGGCGGCGGTGGAGGCGGCGTCCGGCAGCTGGCTGCGGCCCAAAAGATAGTCCGCGCTCACGCCGTAATAGTCACAGGCCCGGCACACAAAGCTCAGGCCCGGCTCGCGCGCGCCGTTTTCGTAGTGGCTTAAAAGCGCCTGGCTGATGCCGAGCTCGGCCGCCGCCGTGCGCTGGTTGATGTTCTTCTCCCGCCGCAGGGCGGAGAGAGTTTCGGGAAAGCTCCTGTCCATGGTAAGGCCCCTTAACATGTCAATTTTGATTACAGCCTGTATATTATATCCGGGCAGCCGAGCTTTGTAAATAGAAAGATTGGGAAAACAACAACGCCGGGGGAAGGCAAAAAAGAAATTGCCGCAAAAGGCTGACGGATTGCCATACCAGTGTGCGCACTGGCTCGCAATGACAGAGCAGCCTTTTGCGGCAGGAAACCGCAGCCTGGGGCATCAGCCCCGCGGCCTTTTATATTATACGTGTCCGGGTTATTTCTTCTTTGCTTCGCGCTGCTTTCTGCGCTCTTCTCTCACTTTGGCCCGGCGGGGGTTGCGGATGAAGACCAGGATGCCGATGCAGACCAGCGTCACGACGATGGCGAGGATGCACAGCGTGCGTACTACCGCGCCGCGCCCCGCGATCCAGAGGCTCACCACGCCGCCGATGGCGGATACGCCGTAGAGCACCAGCACCGTCTGTTTCTGGCTCAGGCCCAGGGCGAGGAGGCGGTGGTGGAAGTGGCCCTTGTCGGCGTGGAAGGGGCTCTGCCCGTGGGCAAGGCGGCGGATGACCGCAAAGCCCGTGTCCGCCAGGGGCAGGGCGAAGGTCAGCACGGTCTGCAGCTTAAACAGGCCCAGGATCGAGACCGTGGCCAGGATGAAGCCCAGAAACTGCGAGCCCACGTCGCCCATGAAGATCTTGGCGGGATTGAAGTTGAAGGGGATGAAGCCCAGACATGCTCCGATGAGGGCGGTCAGGATGACGGCAGCGGCAGGCTCGGCCGTGAAGAACAGGATCGAGGCCGCCAGCAGGAAGAAGGAGCAGATCGCCGTTACGCCCGCGGCCAGGCCGTCCAGCCCGTCGATGAGGTTGAAGGCGTTGGTGCACAGCACGATCCACAGCATGGTCAGCGGCTGGCCCCACCAGCCCAGATCCAGATAGGTCTTGCTGACGGGCCAGGTGATGGCGTCGATCACAAGGCCGAAGCGCACGACCACGAAGGCCGCAAAGATCTGTATGACCAGCTTGACGATGGGCCGCAGGTTCACGATATCGTCCACAAAGCCCATGCCCGCGATAATGAAAGCGCCGATCACGATGCCGTAGACCCGCTCAGACACCGGGGCGAAGAGCAGAACCGCGAGGAAAAAACCCACGATGATCGCAAGGCCGCCCATGCGGGGGATGGGATGATCATGTACGCGGCGGTCATCCTTGGGGATATCCATGGCGCCGATGCGCTCGGCGAAGCCCTTGACCGGCGGGGTCATGCGGTTGCAGATCACCAGCGATACCACAAAGGCCGAAAACAGCGCAATCCAGGGATTGAGATTCGGAAACATACGCTTCCTCCAGAATAATAATAGCTATTGCTCTTCCCGAGTAAGTGAATATAATTCGTTTTTGGGGCAGCTTTGCCGCCACAAAAACACCCTGAGCCGAGCTTAGCGAGGCCTCGCGCCGACCAACCGGAGCGTCTCACGCAAGCGGAGGGCGATAAGCGAGAGTTTTCCATTGCGAAACCTGAGTTTCGCAATGGATTAAAACGGTTTTTCTACCAGGCCGATCTTCTTATAGACCTTGCGCAGGGTCTTGCGCGCGACATACGTCGCCTTCTGCGCACCCTGGGTGTAGACCTCCTGCAGATAGGCCTTGTCGGCGATGATGCGCTCGGCCTCCTCGCGGATGGGACGCAGGGTCTCGATGACAGCCTCGCCCACCCTGGGCTTGAAGGCACCGTAGCCCTGTCCGTCAAACTCGGCCTCGATCTCGTCAAAGCTCTTGCCGGTGACGGAGGAGTAGATGTTCATGAGGTTTGCAACGCCGGGCTTGTTTGCCGGATCATAGCGCACGCAGCGCTCGGTGTCGGAGTCGGTGACGGCGCGCTTGAACTTGCGGGCAAGCTCCTCGGGCTTGTCCATGAGGAAGACGCAGCCCTGGGGATCAGACTTGGACATCTTGGACGTGGGGTTCGAGAGACTCATGATCCTTGCGCCCACCTTGGGGATGTAGGGCTCGGGCACCTTGAAGGTCTCGCCGTAGAGGTTATTGAAGCGGATGGCCACATCGCGCGTCAGCTCGCAGTGCTGCTTCTGATCCTCGCCCACGGGGACAAAGTCCGCCTGGTACAGCAGAATGTCCGCCGCCATGAGGGCGGGGTAAGTGAAGAGGCCGCCGTTGATGTTGTCGGCGTTTTTCGCGCTCTTGTCCTTGAACTGGGTCATGCGGGAAAGCTCGCCGAACATGGTGTAGCAGTTGAGGATCCAGCCGAGCTCCGCGTGCTCGTGCACATGGCTCTGCAGGAAGAGCGTGTTCTTCTCCGGGTCGAGGCCGCAGGCGATATACTGCGCAAGCTGCGCGGTGGAGCGGCGGCGCAGCTCCTTCGGATCCTGGCGCACGGTCAGGGTGTGCAGATCGGCCATAAAGTAAAAGCAGTCGAACTGCTCCGCCAGCTCCGCCCAGTTTTTTACCGCGCCAAGGTAATTCCCCAGGTGCAGATCGCCGGAGGGCTGGATGCCCGAGAGCATGACTTTCTTCGGTGTAATGTTCGTATCCATAAAGTTCTCCTGTTCGTATAGACAAATTTCCACACTTCTATTCATTTTATCAAAAGAACTTGTACTTGACAACTGCCAATTTGCAAAATAATATAGCAGAAGACAAAATCATTTGGAGGAACAACATGAAAGATATAAGCTGGTTCAACGACATGGAGGCCCGCATCCCCACCGGCGAGGTGCGCACCCGCTTTGCGCCGTCCCCCACCGGATACATGCACGTGGGCAACCTGCGCACCGCACTCTATACCTACCTCATCGCACGCCACGGACAGGGCAAGTTCATCCTGCGCATCGAGGACACCGACCAGGGCCGTCTCGTCGAGGGCGCGGTGGATGTGATTTACAAGACCATGGCCGAGTGCCATCTCGAGCACGACGAGGGCCCCGACGTGGGCGGCCCCGTGGCCCCCTATGTGCAGACCGAGCGCCGGCCCCTCTATAAGGAATACGCCGAACTTCTGATGGAGCGCGGCCACGCCTACCGCTGCTTCTGCGAAAAGACCGAGTCCGAGGAGGACAGCGGCGACTTCAACCGCGGGGACGATCCCTGCCGCTCCATGAGCAGCGCCGAGTCCGCCGTGCGCGCCGCCGCGGGTCAGCCCTACGTGATCCGCCAGCGCATCCCTCACGAGGGGACCACCACCTTCCACGATGAGATCTACGGCGACATCACGGTGGAAAACGCGAGCCTTGACGACCAGGTGCTCTTAAAGCGCGACGGCCTGCCCACCTACAACTTCGCAAACGTCATCGACGACCATCTCATGGGCATCACCCACGTTGTGCGCGGCAGCGAGTATTTAAGCTCTGCCCCGAAGTACAACCTTCTCTACGAGGGCTTCGGCTGGCCCATCCCCAAGTACGTGCACTGCTCGCCCGTCATGCGCGATCAGCACAACAAGATGTCCAAGCGCCACGGCGACCCCTCCTACGAGGATCTGATCGCCCAGGGCTTTTTGACCGACGCGGTCATCAACTATGTGACGCTTCTCGGCTGGAGCCCCAGAGGCGAGCAGGAGATCTTCTCCCTCGACGAGCTCAAGGAGATCTTCGACATCTCCGGCATCTCCAAGTCTCCCGCTATCTTCGACATCGAAAAGCTCCGCTACTTCAACGCCGAGTATATCCGTGCCATGAGCCCGGAGGACTTTGCGAAGGTGGCCGAGCCCTTCATCCGCCGGTCCGTCAAGAATCCCGCCATCGATGCGGCCGCCGTTGCGGCTCTGCTGCAGCAGCGCACCGAGGTGCTGACCGAGATCCCCGAGAAGGTGGATTTCTTCGATGCCCTGCCCGAGTACGATGCGGAGCTCTTTGTCCACAAGAAATCCAAGTCCGACAAAGAATCCTCCAAGGCCATGCTCGAGAAGGTCATCCCCGCCTTCGAGGCTCTGCCGGAGTGGAACGATGAGGGCATCATGGACGTGATGGTGAAGCTCGCCGAGACCGAGGGCGTGAAGAACGCCAAGGTCATGTGGCCCGTGCGCATTGCGGCGGCGGGCAAGGCCGTCACCCCCGGCGGCGCGGTGGAGATCTGCCGCATCCTCGGAAAAGACGAGTGCCTGAGAAGACTGCGCATCGGTCTCGAGAAGCTGGGATAATCCCGTTTAAGCAAAAAGTGCCGCCCGGGCTTGACACCCGGGCGGCTTTCCAATAGGATAGGGGAAAAACCGGGAAAGGAGGCGGCATATGGATCTGATATCACTGGGATTCCTGCTGTTTGCGGCGGTGACGGTGGTCGCATATTATGCGCTGCCTCTGCGCCTGCGGCCAGTGTGGCTGCTTCTGGCGAGCGTGTTCTTCTATCTCAGCGCGGATGTGCGCTGCGGGCTGTTTCTGCTTTTCAGCATCCTGAGCTGCTACGCCGCCGCCCTCCTGATGCAAAGGACACGGCACAAAAAGCTGTTGCTTCTTCTCGCCCTCGCGCTGAATCTGGGGCTCATGGCGGCGCTCAAGCTGCTGCCCTGGCTCATGGCGCAGGCCGTCGAGGAAGGACGGCTGCGTCTTCTCTACCCGCTGGGGCTGTCCTTTTACAGCCTGCAGGCGGCGGGCTATGTGATCGACGTGTACCGAGGCAAGCTCGAGCCGGAGCGAAAACCCTGGCGCTTTGCCCTGTTCATGAGCTTTTTCCCCATCGTCTCCCAGGGCCCCATCTCCCGCTACGATCAGCTCTCGCCGCAGCTTTGCGAGGGCCACACGATCGACGCCAAAAACCTCGCTTACGGCGCGCAGCTTGCGCTGTGGGGCTATTTCAAAAAGCTCGTCGTGGCCGACCGGGCGGGACTGCTGGTCGATCTCGTGTACGATACGCCGGGGCAGTATGCGGGCCTTGCCGTGTGCGTGGCGGCGACGCTCTACACCCTGCAGCTCTACGCCGACTTCTCCGGCTGTGTGGATATCTGCCGGGGCATCGCGCGCATGCTCGGCATCGAAGTCATCGAAAACTTCCGCCGCCCGCTCTTCTCCCAGAGCATCGCGGAGTTCTGGCGGCGCTGGCACATCAGTCTCGGCGCATTTTTGCGCGATTACCTCTATTTTCCCCTCGGCGGCAGCCGGAAGGGGAAGGCGCGCAAGGCGCTCAACACCCTCGCGGTCTTTGCGGTGAGCGGCCTGTGGCACGGGGCGGGGCTGAACTTCCTGTTCTGGGGGCTGTTCAACGGGGCGTGTATCGTCCTCGGCGGTGCGACGATCAAGGCACGGGACGCGTTCTGGCGCCGTCTTGGCGCAAAACAGTCGCCGCGTTTTCTGCGGCAGCTCGGCTGCTTTTTTCTGGTGGTGCTGGGGTTTCACTTTTTCCGGGCGCCGGGCCTGTCGGCGGGAGTACACATGCTGCTGGACGCGCTGCGCCGCTACGACGGGAGCCTGCCTGAGCTTATGGATCTGAAGGACACCTTGGTGCTGTCGCTCGGCCTTGGACTGATGCTGCTGGTGTCGGTGCTTTCTGAGCGCATGGAATCAGGCTGCCTGCGCGATAAAATCGCAGCGATGAAGATCCCGCTGCGCTGGGCGTTGTGGCTTGCGCTTTTGATGACGGTGCTGGTTTTCGGCGTGTACGGCCCGGGCTACGACAAGGCCCAGTTTATCTACATGGGGTTTTAGTATATGGGCAAGAGAGAAAAACTGCACATGGCGGCATTCCTGCTGCTGGCAATGTGCCTGGTGCTGACGGCCTGGGCGGTGTTCGACCGCAAAACGAGCTGCTGGTACACCGAAAAGGTGCGCGGCTTTTATCGGGAGAACGAACAGAGCATGGATGTCATCGGCTTCGGCTCAAGCCGCATGTACTGCACCCTGGACCCGCTGGTGCTGCACCATGAGACGGGCCTGCGCGCCTATGTGCTGGCTACGCAGCAGCAGCCGCTGAAGGCGACATGGTATTACATGCGGGAGGCGCTCGGGCGGCAGAGCCCGCGGCTGCTGATCCTGGAGGCGACGATGGCATTTCGCCCCGACAGCGAGACCACTGACGCAGAGATCCGCGACTGTCTCGACCCGCTGCCCTGGTCAAAAAACAAGCTTGCCCTCATAAGAGAGCTTGTCCCGGCGGGGCAGCGCGCGTCCTATTATTTTAACTTCCTCAAATACCACCAGCGCTGGAAGGAGCTGTCGGCAAAGGACTTCGACTTCTCCTACCTCGGAAAGCGGGATGTGTTCCACGGCTACATGTATCTGACTCCGGAGCGCGGCGCAGACTGCAGACAGCAGAATTACGACTCGGCAGAGGCTTTGCCCGTTCCGGAGGAAAACCTTGTCCTCCTGCGGGAGATGGCGCAGCTTGCGAAAGATAACGGCGCAGAGCTGCTGCTTCTCGCCGCGCCCTACGAGACCGTGACGGACGATCTGGGTTATCTCAAAAGCCTGCATGCCTTCTGCGAGACCGAGGGCCTCGCCTTTCTCGACCTGAACCTTGTATACGACGAACTGGGGCTCAATAACGCGAAGGACTTCTTTGACATCGGCCATTTCAACGTCAGCGGCTCGACCAAGGCGACACGGTATATCGCCGGGTACATCACGGCACACTATGCCCTTGAACCCATCCCGGAGGCGGAACTGGACGCTGAATTTGCGCAGGCTTACGAGGACTGGATCGTGCACCCGCCGGTGATCGAATAAAAAGAACCGGCGCGTCTGCGCCGGTTCCAATACTTAACCGATCAAATTGAAAATCGAATCGTCGTTGTCCACCCACTCGCTCACATTGATGGTTCGGTACTCGTTGGGGGAAGTTCGGATGATGACCTTTTCAATGCCCGCGTTGATGATCTGGCGCTTGCACATGGAGCAGCTCATCGCGTCGGGCAGGAGCTCGTTCGTCTTGGCGCTGCGGCCGACAAGATAGATGGTGGCGCCGATCATGTCCCGCCGGGAGGCGGAGATGATGGCGTTTGCCTCGGCATGCACCGAGCGGCAGAGCTCATAGCGCTCACCCGAGGGGATGCCCAGCTTCTCACGCATGCAGCCGCCGAGGTCCGAGCAGTTCTTCCGCCCGCGCGGCGCGCCGTTGTAGCCGGTGGAGATGATCTCGTCGTTGCGCACGATGATGGCGCCGTACTTGCGCCTTAAGCATGTGGAGCGCTCCAGCACCGCATCGGCGATATCGAGATAGTAATTCTGCTTGTTGGTCCTGCCGTCCATAAGCGGGCCTCCTGTGCGTTTTTTCTTATCATACCCCGCAGGAAACTTCCCGTCAAGAAAGAGATAGCTTTTTTTCAGACGATGTGATATGATGCCCTTATGAACAGACGAAACTATCAGCGGGAGCTTGACCGCATTATCGAGAAAAACGGCGAGACACGCCCGAGGGTGCTGCTGCACGTGTGCTGCGGCCCCTGCTCAAGCTCGGTGCTGGAATATCTGACACAGTATTTTGACCTGACCCTTTTGTGGTATAACCCCAATATCTACCCCGAGGCGGAGTTTGACCTCCGACTGGAGACCCTCAAAAAGCTGATCGCCGATATGGGCCTTGCCGACCGGGTAAAGCTGCTCACACAGCCGCACCGAAGTGACGAGTATTATGCTCGCGTAAAAGGCCTGGAGGACGAGCCCGAGGGCGGAAGAAGATGCACCGAGTGTTTCCGGCTGCGCCTCGAGGAAGCGGCAAAGGCGGCGAAAGCGGGCGGCTTTGACTACTTCTGCACGACCCTTACCCTCTCAAGGCACAAGGATGCGGTGCGCATCAACGCCATCGCCGAGGAGATCGCGGAGCATGAGGGGGTAAAGTGGCTGCCCTCGGACTTCAAAAAACGCGACGGGGAAAACCGCTCCATCGAGCTGTGCGAGCTGTACAACGTCTACCGGCAATTGTACTGCGGGTGCGAGTACAGCTTCAGGAAGAGGGAAGAGCACAGCACATAAAAGTTAACAACGGCAGGTTTCCACACCCTGCCGCGCCGGACGGCGGCATAAAAAATGGATTCGGCAGACTGTGCATCTGCCGTCTTCGGTGCCTCCGTGCGGATAAATAAAAAATGGAGGTATCCGAAATCATGCACAAGAAAAAAATCACCACCCTGTTCCTGACCACCAACGCCATCATCGCCGCACTGTATGCCGCCCTGACCATCGCTCTGGCCCCCATCAGCTACGGGCCGCTGCAGTTTCGTGTGAGCGAGGTGCTGACCGCCCTGCCGTTTCTGATGCCGGGGAGCGTCCTGGGCGTCGCACTCGGCTGCGTGCTTGCCAATCTCTACACCGGCAGCATCCTGGATATCGTATTCGGTTCTCTGGCGACGCTTCTGGCGGGTCTCGCAACAGCATGGTTCGGCAAGAAGGGCAACACCGTCAAAAACCGCGTGCTGGGCTGCTTCATGCCGGTGATCTTCAACGCGGTCATCGTGGGCGCAGTGCTTACCTGGGGCTATCAGATCCAGGAGTTTGCGTCCCCCATCAAGTCCTACGGCTTTAACGCCCTGACCGTGGGCATCGGTGAGGCGGGCGTGCTGTACCTGATCGCCTATCCGCTGCTGAGCTATCTGCCGAAGATCAAAGACGTGCGCGCGTTTATCGCACGTTTTAATCAGGAATAATAAATACCCCGTCCGGGGTGAAAGGAGCATCCCATGAAGGTCCGCAAAGCGATCATCCCCGCCGCGGGTCTCGGCACCCGCCTGCTGCCCAACACCAAGAGCATCCCCAAGGAGATGCTGCCCCTGGTGGACAAGCCCGTTCTGCAGTACATCGTGGAGGAGGCCGTCGCCGCCGGCGTCGAGCAGATCCTCATCATCACCAACCGCGGCAAGTCCCCCATCGAAGACTACTTCGACTATGCCCCCGACCTCGAGCAGCGCCTCATCGCCGACGGCAAGCGCAAGGAGGCCCGCACCGTGCGCGAGGTGGCGGACATGGCGGATGTGTTTTTCCTGCGCCAGAAGGAGACGCGCGGTCTCGGCCACGCCATCTGGCGCGCCAAGAGCTTCGTCGGCAACGAGCCTTTCGGCATCCTGCTGGGCGATGATATCATGCTCGCAGATAGGCCGGTCCTCAGGCAGCTTGTCGATGCCGCAGAGCAGAACGAGTGCAGCGCCATCGCCGTGCGACAATTCCCGGGCGAGGAGATCTGCAAGTACTCCTCTGTCAAGTTTGAGGAGCAGCTTTCAGACCGTGTATACCGCATCAGCGATATGAACGAGAAGCCGTCGGTATACGAAAAGCTCTCCGACTACGCGATCATGGGCCGCTATGTGCTTACCCCCGCGATCTTCGACATCCTGGAAAAGACCTCCCCCGGCCGCAACAATGAGATCCAGCTCACCGACGGCATGCGCGTACTCTGCCGCCGCGAGAAAATGTGCGCCGTGGACTTTGAGGGCAAGCGCTACGACACCGGCAACCTCAAGGGCTATCTCGAGTCCATCATCGACTTTTCCCTGCACAACGAGGAGGCGGGCGAGTGGCTGCGCCAGTTCATCATCGACAAGGCGGAGAAGCTCAAGCAGGAAACGTGATCTCCGGCTCCCGCTCAAAAAAAGAAAAAGGACTGCTGCATCAGCTTTGCAGCAGTCCTTTTTGTCGTCTTATGCCATTGCGTCCCTGATGAGCTTCAAAAGCACGTCGTATTCGTCGCAGGCGGGAATCTCGGGGTACCGGGCCTTGATGCTCTCGGGGGCGCGGAAGAGGAAGCCCGCCTTGCTCGCCCGAATCATGGCCAGGTCGTTGAAGCTGTCGCCGGAGGCGATGGTCTCATAGCCCACAGACTGGAAGGCCCGCACGGTGGAGAGCTTCGTCTCTTTGCAGCGGAGGCGGAAGTCCGTGACCTCGCCGCTGGGAGCGACCACCAGCTCGTTGCAGAACAGCGCCGGCCAGCCCAGCTTTTTCATCAGGGGCTGGGCAAACTGCGTGAAAGTGTCACTTAAGATAACGGCCTGGGTGATGGAGCGAAGCTCGTCCAGAAATTCCTTCGCACCCGGCAGGGGATCGATGGTGGCGATCACGTCCTGGATCTCCTTGAGGCCGAGACCGTGCTCCTTTAAGATGCCGAGACGCCAGCGCATGAGCTTGTCGTAATCGGGTTCATCGCGTGTGGTGCGGCGAAGCTCGGGGATGCCGCTTGCCTCCGAGAAGGCGATCCAGATCTCGGGAACCAATACGCCCTCCAGATCCAGGCATGTGATATACATAAATGCGCTCCTCTCTCTATGTTCTGTTCTGTTTAGTTCTGTTCTGTTCGGTATCCGGTTTCAGTCAAAAATGAATCCGTGTTTATTTTAAAATGGATCCGTTTTGGATACAGGATTATTCCGCCCAGCTTGCTTCTGCCTTCTTTTCCTTGACGTATTCGAGCATGTCTGCGGGCGCAACACAGTCGCGGTGGAGGACCGGGCGCTCCTTCAGGCCGCGCAGATTTTCCGGCATGGGCACGCCGGTTTTCTCCTCGAGCGCGTCCATCATGGCAAACTCATCCCCGCCAAAGGGAAGCTTGATGGCGGAGAGGACCGCAGCCGGGAACTTGTAGGGCGAGGCGGTGGAGAGGACCACCGTGGGCCCCTCGGCCTTGCCGAATGCCTGGGCAGCGCTCCAGCCCACGGCGGTGTGGGTATCGCAGAGATAGCCGCTCTCGGACCAGACCGTGTCAATCGCGGCCTTTGTGCCGTCATCGTCGCAGCAGTAAGCGCAGAAGGTGGCCTGGATCTTTTCCAGAAGCCAGGCGGGAACGGTGTAGTGCCCCTCGTTTTTAAGCTGTGCCATCAGGGAGGCAACCAGGGCGCTGTCGCCGCTCATGAGGTACAAAAGGCGCTCGAGGTTGCTGGAAATCAGAATATCCATGGAGGGGGAGACGGTCTTGTGAAAGGGGCGGCGGCGGTCATAGACGCCGGTGCGGATGAAGTCCGTCAGCACGTTGTTGGCATTCGACGCGCAGATGAGCTTGCCTACGGGAAGCCCCATGCGCAGCGCCAGATAGCCCGCCAGAATGTCGCCGAAGTTGCCTGTGGGGACAGAGAAGTTGAGCTTCTGCCCGGCACGAATCTTGCCGAGGCGCAGCGCGTCGATATAGGCAGAGAAGTAATAGACCACCTGGGGCACCAGTCTGCCGATATTGATGGAGTTTGCGGAAGACAGGCCCCGGGGCATGGCGGAGAAGATCGCCTTCACACCGGACTGGGCGTCGTCAAAATTGCCCTCCACCGCGCAGACCTTCACGTTTTTACCCGCCTGGGTGACCATCTGCGCCTTCTGCACGGCGCTGACCCCGTCGCGGGGATAGAAGACCAGGATGCGGATGCCGTCAACATCGCGAAAGCCCTCAAGTGCGGCCTTGCCGGTATCACCGCTGGTGGCGGTGAGGATGAGGATGTCGTCGGTATCGCCCAGCTTCTCGGCCGAGCGCTTCATCAGGTGGGGAAGCAGGCACAGCGCCACGTCTTTGAAAGCCGACGTGGGGCCGTGGAAGAGCTCCAAAAACAGATCGTCCCCGGCGGCGTGCAGGGGAGCGATGCGGGCGTCGGAAAACTTGCCCGTGTAGGCCGCGGTCACCAGCGCCTTTGCCTCTGCCTCGTCAAAATCGGGCAGGAGGACGGAGAGGATCTTTGCCGCGAGGCTCGGATAGTCCAGCACCAGAAAGCTGCGCCAGTCGACCTGGGGGATTTCGCCGGGGGCCATGACGTAGAGCCCGCCGTCGGGGGCAAGCCCGTCCACGATCGCGCGGGCGGAGGAAACGGGGCTCGCGCCGCCGCGGGTGCTTTGATAGTACATACAGATCACATCCTGATTGAATTTCTTATGAGCGGGGCTATGATACACTGTGCGCACCAAAAAGTCAAGTGTATTTAATACGCGGACAGAAAAATGGGCGCAAGGAGACCGTTACAGCTCCACGCCCAACTGTTCGCACAGCATGCCTATCCAGTGCGCAAGGGCTTCTTCGGAGTGGAAGCAGGGCACCATACCCTCCGGCGGGTGGAGGACCACGTTCAGCGCCTCGCCGTCGGCCTGGCGCTCCATGCGCCGGATGTCCATGTCGAGATAAAAATGCTCGTGCCGGATGTGACGCAGCTCGTGCTCCAGCGTCTCCTGCTGCCGCAGGGGGGAGAGGCGGGAGTTGATATAGATGTCAAAGCTGCCGTCATCGTTCGGCAGCGTCACGCCCTCCACCTTGGTCGGCAGCGAGACGAGACGCACATAGGTGTCAGTCATCGCGCCTGAGCGCCTCGATGATCTTTACCGCCTGGCGCACATCCTCGGGCGAGGCGTCCTTCGCGAGCTTAAAGAGCATGCGCATGTCCTCGCGCTCCCGGAGGGAGGTCAGAAGCCGCTCCATCTCTTCACACTCCTGCGCATTGGGCGTGATCTCGTCCGTCTCGCCGCGCAGATATTCCGGCGTGGTGCCGAGGATGCGGGCGACTTCCCGAAGCTGCGCGTCGCTGGGCTGGGACTTGTGCTGCTTCCAGTCCTGGCAGAGCGTGGCGCTGCGGTTCAGGGTTTTTGAAATAAAGGTCTTGGTGATGCCGCGGGATTTGAGCAGCGTTTCAAAGCGTTCGTATTGGAACAAAATTTTCACCCCATTTTTGTGCAGGTTCCACAAATCTAAAAAACGTGGGACCGCGCCCTTGAAATTCTAAAATATTTGGGATATACTGCAAGCAGTTCTGAAAAAGGTCAGAACAAGCCTTGCGGTTTTTCTTATTTTACGGCAAGACTCCGGAATTGTCAAGAAAAACGTCTTAAATAAGTGCGAGGTGATTCGGTGAAGCTGATCGGGGATGATCCGATCATCCGCTGCATGGAGCGCAGCGGATATCCGCCCTGGGTGGACCCGGACGGAAACGATTTCGACGAGCAGGAGGATGACGATGAGACAGGATAGAAAAGTCAAGTGGACGGACGCCGATGTGCGCTGCCCCTTTTACATCTCGGACGACCAGACCGGGCGCAGCATAAGCTGTGAGGGTTACGGAAAGGGCGTCGAGGCAGTCAGCCGCTTCCGAACGCTGGAGCTCAAGGACAGGCACATGGGCCTGTACTGCACCGGCCGCTTCGAGCGCTGCCCGGTCTACGGCTGCACCTACGACTGCAAGTACCGCGACGCATGAGCGGCGCAGACGAGCGAGAAGCGCTCAAGCGGGTGGGACGAAAGCTGCTGCGCTGCTTTGAGGACTACCTGGACCGGGCGGAGGAACCGGAGCTCAAGGATCTCAAAACCGTGACGGGCGCGCTCAAGGAGCTGCAGAGCCTGTGGGAGGACGCGGACGAGACGCGGAGCGCGCCGCTGACGGTGCGCTTTGAGGGGGAGACGGAGGAGATGAGTCAATAAAAAGTTTGGAGTTTGGAGTTGAGAGATGGCTGAATTGTGTTTGCCGAGACCCAGTGAAAAGCAGAAGCTCTTTTTGACGGATCGGCACAAATATGTTGGCTACGGCGGGGCCAGGGGAGGCGGCAAGAGCTGGGCCGTGCGCGTCAAGGCGGTGCTGCTGTGTCTCCGATACGCGGGCATCAAAGTCATGATCGTGCGCAAGACCTATCCCGAGCTGCAGGAAAACCACATCGTCCCCCTGTGCCAGATGCTGGGCTGCTACCTGGATGGGGACAAGCGGATCGCGGTCTATAACGACGCCAAAAAGCAGATCGCCTTCCCCAACGGCAGCCGCATCCTGTTCCGCTATCTCGAAAACGAGAAGGACGCCCTGCGCTTCCAGGGCACCGAGGTGGACGTGCTGTTTGTGGACGAGGCCACCCAGCAGAGCGAGGCGAGCATGGAAAAGCTGCGCGCCTGCGTGCGAGGCACGAACAATTTCCCCAAGCGCATCTACTACACCTGCAACCCCGGCGGCGAGGGCCACGCCTGGGTCAAGCGCCTCTTTCTCGACCGGCGCTTCCGGGAGGGTGAGGAACCGGATGAGCACAGCTTCATCCAGGCCCTGGTCACGGACAACGCGGCGCTCATGGAGAAAAACCCCGACTACTTAAAGCAGCTTCAAAGTCTGCCGCCGAAGCTGCGGGATGCCTGGCTCTACGGAAACTGGGACATCTTCGAGGGACAGTTTTTCGAGGACTTCCGGACCGAGCCGGACATGAAAGCGGCTTCGGCGCACGGCTGCACGCTCTCCCGGGAAGAACTGCGGGCGCAGGGCAGGTGGTGCCATGTGATCGAGCCTTTCGACCTGACGGCGGGACCCAGACGGGGATGGACCATTCTCAGAAGCTATGACTTCGGCTACGGCAAGCCCTTCTCCTGCGCCTGGTGGGCGCTGGATTACGACGGGGTGCTGTACCGCGTCCTCGAGCTCTACGGCTGCACCGACACCCCGAATGAGGGCGTGCGCTGGACCCCGGATAAGCAGTTTCAGGAGATCGCCCGCATTGAGCGGGAACACCCCTGGCTCAGGGGACGGAAGATCGAGGGCGTGGCCGACCCCGCCATCTGGGACGCAAGCCGCGGCGAGAGCGTGGCCGAGACGGCGGCAAGGTTCGGCGTCTACTTTGTACCCGGTGACCACAAGCGCATCCCCGGCTGGATGCAGTGTCACTACGCCT
>Ga0247608_10000383_pt1 | contig 74582 bp, 127 predicted proteins | sample 176DNAGHGlowgp2_FD_193490 | JGI IMG/M metagenome (GOLD analysis project Ga0247608, IMG submission 193490) | Sheep rumen microbial communities from Palmerston North, Manawatu-Wanganui, New Zealand - 1766 DNA GHGlow gp2 | ecosystem: Host-associated > Mammals > Digestive system > Stomach > Rumen ... | reverse complement strand
TATAAAAAGATGGGTAAACACCCAAGAATAGGATTAGATTTAAAACAATTACCAAACTTAAACAAAGAAAATAATGAGTAATTTTAAGGCATTTTGCAAAGATGGGAATTTACAGGTAATATTTTCTGATGGTACACAAATAATTAGGGATTGTACTGATGAATTATGGAACTTCCTTATTACTAACCAAAACGATGAGGAGGCTGTGAAAAAAGAACTTCTTCCTAAAGAAGAAGTGAGAGGAAAACTTATAGCTGATAGAGTGAAATATTCAAACATCCTTACATTAAGAGGAAACTCTGTGTATATGTTGGATATTTCAGAACAAAGTATTCCAAGCGACTTTGTTGAGAAGATTCTTGAAGCAGAAGAAGAAGGCAATGAAGCTGAAATTAAGAAGTTTAAGAACTTCTGGACTTTGGTTTCATTGAATCCTGACTCTAGGGTAAGAAATAATTTATTCTGGTTTATCAGAAAGTGGGATATGAAACTTACTGAGGCTGGTCTTATTATTGCATATAGAAACGCAGACATTAAGGAAGAATCAAAATATTCTACTGAATTTGTTAAGTTTATAATTAATTCCTACTATCAAGAAAAGTATGTAAAGGATTCAAACCCAAAGGAAATTATTATCAACAACGGAGAAACCCTTGAAGAAATCTATAATGAAATTGTTAATGAAGGAGCGGGTTCTCCTGTGTATACTGACCAACATAGTCATTCCACTATAATTAAGTTAGGACAACCTGTAAGAATGCCTAGAGCGCAAGTTGATGATAATCAAGAACATAGCTGCTCATCAGGCTTGCACGTGGGGGCCAAAGGTTGGCTTAAAAACAATTATTATGGAGCTGTTGGATTACAAGTTTTAGTAAATCCTGCTAACGTGGTTGCAACGCCGACTATAGACCAATACGGCAAGATGAGAACCTGTGAATACTTCCCTGTGGCATTGATTGATTTTGATGAAAATGGAGATGTCATTGAACCTGAATGTTCTTTATATAATGATGTTGCTTATCTTAAACAACTTACATATGAAGGAGAAATCAATAATGAAGATGTTGATAGATATACAATTATTGAAACACATCTTACTAGGGAACAAACATATGACAGTATTCTTAAGAGGTTGGAAACATTAAATAACAATTAATTTAAATTTCCAATGACAGAGATTGAGTATTTTTGCAACTGGTCTAAGGTAATTGACTTCAATCTCTTGCATAAAGCACTTGATGAAATAAAAAGACTGAATATCAGGGATTTGTGTCCTTCCTATAAGAATATCTTCAAAGCATTTAATCTATGTGATTATAATAATTTGAAGGTTATTCTGTTAGGATTAGACCCCTATCCGCAAAGAGGAGTTTCCACTGGGATAGCATTTGCTAATAATAACGATGTGAAACAAGTATCTCCTTCACTTAAAGTACTATTAAAGAGTACTAGAAAAGAGTGTAAACCTCCTTATGATTTAGTTAATTGGTGTAATCAAGGTATATTACCATTAAATGCTAGTCTAACTACTATGGTAGGAAAGACTGGAGTTCATAGCTGGATATGGAGACCTTTTGTAAGTTCACTCTTGCATAAGGTCTCCATCAGTGACAGAGCATTGGTTTTCATTCTCTTAGGTAATGATGCTCAATCATTTGAGAATGTAATTTATAAAGAAGGAAACTTTATATTAAAAGAAAAGCATCCTTCTTGGTATGCAAGAAATAATGTTGATATGCCTGATAAAGTGTTTAGGGAGACTGAAACAATTCTTAAAGACTATAGAAATTTTGAATTAATATGGTAGTTAGAAAAAACAATAGGAAGAAAAAAGAGGACAAGCAGGAAAATAAGAAAATAAAGAATGCTACAAAGATAGTAAAGTATGGGATACATTTCAAATCAAAGCTTGAAGTAATGGTATATGAAACCCTAGTAAAAAATGGAATGAATCCTAAATATGAACCTACAACTTTTGTATTGTGGAAAGGCTTTAAACCTACATCTAAGGTGTATGACAGGAAAAATAAAACAGAATCAGGTTCTTTTCATCAAGAAACTGATAAAATCATAGATATAAAATATACCCCAGATTTTATCTTTGATTATAATGGCATTACTGTCATAATAGAAGCCAAAGGAAAAGTTAATGAGACTTTCCCATTAAAGAAAAAGTTATTTGTAAGCTTATTGGAGAAGATGTCCAAAACTTTCTATTTTGTAGTAAGAACAAAGAAAGAAACACTTGAAGCTATTAACATTATTAAAAATTATACAGAATGAAAATGCTTGAATAGATTTAGAAGCAACTTAAGTTGCTGCCTGAGAAGGATAAAAAAATTTGTCAAATGTGTATAGAACAAAGAGATTTTGAAAGACTATTGGAAATTGTAGAGTCTTTTGAACTCAAGGTTAGAGAACTATCCGACATGGTTGCAAAGTATGCAAATGCTAATTCATTACCTGATATTGAAGAAGAAACTAATGTTGGATATGGTTATATCAATGATTTTTGTGACGAAGAATTTAGTATATGAAAGAATTAAAAGATATAGCATTAAACATTACAGAAGAAGAATATAGGGCAGACCCTGCACTTTCATATTCTACACTATCCAGATTTGAAAGAGAAGGATTTGATGGGTTAAACAAATTATTTGAAAAGATAGAAACTCCTTCTTTGGTTTTTGGAAGTATGGTAGATACTTTACTTACTGGAAGTATCGAAGAGTTTAACAAAAGATTTATTTTGGTACAAGACTTTGGTTTTAGTGATACCTTAAGACAAATTACAAAGAATTTATATGATATATATAAAGGATTTTATAATAGCTTAGAAGATATTCCTGACCAAATACTTTCAGATGTAGCAGTAAATTGTGGATATTATACTGATGCAAAGTACTATAATGTAAGAGTTAAGAAGATAAAAGAGTGTTCTCCTTATTATGATGAACTAAAGAGAATAGATGGAAAGACTCCTGTTACTCAGTTACAGTATAATGATGCTTTTGATTGTGTAAGAATATTAAAGACTTCTCCTAATACTAAATTGTTGTTTGGGGAAGATACTGACACTCTCAAACATTATTATCAGTTGAAATTTAAAGGAGAGTATAATGGTATTCCTTTGCGCTGCATGGCTGATTTGATAATTACGGATTATGAGAATAAAGTGATTTATCCTTATGACCTTAAGACATCAGGACATCCTGAGCATCAGTTTTATAAGAGCTTTATTGCTTGGAATTACTCTATACAGGCCCAGCTCTACTATGAATTAATTAAGCAAAATATTGAAAAGGATGATTACTTTAAGGATTTCAAGATTGCAGACTATCAGTTCATAGTAATTTGTAATGGTACAAGAACTCCTCTTGTTTGGGAATTTAAAGGAACTAAGGATGTTACAGATTGTAATTATGGAGAATACAAGTTACCTAATTGGAGAAAGCTTGCAACTGAACTTTGGTATTATCTTAGTGAAAAACCAAGAGTCCCTATTGGAATAAAATTAGATGAGCCTAATGATATTATAGAATGGTTAAATAAATAACATATGATGATTAAGAAAGTAAAGAAAAGAGATGGTACTATCCAAGAGTATCAAATTGAGAAGATTAAAACAGCACTTTTAAAAGCCCTTAACGAGGTTAATGAACCACAATGGAAAACACAGTGTTTTGACATAGATGACCTTGTTAAGGAGATACAATGTGAAATTGAAGAGAAAGCAAATAAATTGCAGCCTACAACTGATATAGATACTGTTGGAATTGAGTTTATTCAAGATTGTGTTGAAGATGTATTAATGGATTTCAATCTTAAGAAAACTGCAAAAGCCTATATCTTATATAGGTCAGAGCATAAAAATGTCAGATTCTTAAAAGAAAGAATTGACTATATGAATGAATATAGTAATTCTGACACTAATGCAGCTTCTGCAAGTGAAACAGACGCAAATTCCAATGTAACTACAAAGAATGTTGCCAATCTTGAAGGAGAAGTCTATAAACAAACAAATAGGGCCATTCAAAGGTATAGAATGAAGGAACAACTTAATAAGATGTTTCCTGAGGTAGCTTCCCAATATGCTCAAGATTTAAAAGATGGAATTATCTATGTGCATGATGAAGCATCTTCTCCAGTACTTAAGTATTATTGTAAGGCAGTTACATTGTATCCATTAATGACTGAAGGTGTAGGCAATCTTGATAAAGTCACTCCTTCTGCTCCTAACGATATTGAATCTTTCAGTGGACAAGTTACCAATGCTGTATTTTTATTAAGTTCCCAATGTAAAGGTGCTGTAGCTCTTGGAGATTACTTTGTTGCACTTAATTATTATGTAGTTTCTGAATTCGGAGAGAATTGGTATGAAAGATTGGATGAAATTGTAACCAAAAACTTAAAGAAAGACCATGATGTAAAATATTTCATTCGTAAAGGAATGAAACAGTTCATATATGGGGTGAACCAGCCAGCTGGTAATAGGAGTTATAATTCACCATTCACAAATGTAAGTTACTACGATTCAGTATATTTCAAAGCATTATTTGGAGACTTTTATTATCCTGATGGTACTCAACCTGAATGGAAAGCCATTGACACTCTTCAAAGAATGTTTATGGAATTACATAGAGAACTAAGGCTTATAAAGCCATTGACGTTTCCCGTAAAAATAAAAGTTGCGGCTTAATAAAGTAATTTATTAAGAAAACCTCCTTAACTGCTGAAAAATCCTATGCAAATGTATGGAAATGTAAGAAAAATTTTGTATTTTTGCAGGACAATTAGCAACCAAGAGTTATGAATGAAATTTGGAAAGACATTCCTTCTTATGAAGGTTATTATCAAGTAAGTAATTTTGGAAATTTTAGAAGTTTGCCAAGAATTATTAAATATAAAAGCAATGGTACTAGGAAATATCCAGCAAAGTATCTTTTAACAGAAACAACAAAAGATAATTACCAAAGAATTGTTTTAATGAAAAATGGAGTGAAGAAAAGATACCAAGCTCATAGACTAGTTGCAATTACTTTTATACCAAATCCTGATAATAAACCGTGTATAAACCATATAGATGGTAATAAAAGCAATAATAATGTTTTAAATCTTGAATGGTGTACATATTCGGAAAACACAATTCATGCTATTAAAACAGGTTTATATGATACTTCCAAACATCATCCATCAAATTCAAAAGGTGTAAAATGTATTGACACTGGAGAAATTTTCATTTCAATGTACGAAGCTGTTAAACATCTTGGAAAAACAAATAGCAGCATATCTACTTTAAGTAGAGCAATAAAAAGAAATGGAAAAGCTTTTGGATTTAGATGGGAATTTATTAACTAAGGTTCAACGACTATCCCGAAAGGGAGTACACTCAAGCGGGTGGAAATGGGAGGCTTCCAGAAATGGAAGGTGATATAGTCTAATCTATATAGTAATATATAGCAGTTCATAAGAGAACGCATATGAATTAGCGACTCATGTGGAATACAAATGAACAACAATGGCAATGGTACATAACAACAAAGAATTCCTTGATAAGGAATATAAGGAGTTATGTGCTGAAGAATGGGCTAAAGGAGGAAGCTTCTTCTGCTACAATAGTGATAATCCATCGTCTTTGGCAAGTTGTTGTAGAGTCTTGAATGAAATAAGTGATAATACTTTTAGTTCAACTACAGGAATGACTGGTATTATGACTGGTAGTTGTAATGTCATTACTCTTAATATCAATAGAATTGTTCAAGATTGGAGTAAAGAGTATAAAGAGTCTATGAATGGAACGGATTATGCTGATTTACATACTTTTTATGCTCCTCAGTCAGGATTTAAAGAATATCTTATAAATATACTTAAAAGAGTATATAAATATCATATTGCATTTAAAACAATGCTTTATGATTATGAAGACAAAGGAATGTTTACTGCTTCAAATGCAGGATATATCTATATGAAAAAACTATATAGTACCATAGGAGTAATTGGATATTTTGAAGCAGCAAAGTTTTTAGGAATAGAAACTTCTAACAATAAAGAATATAAGAAGTTTTTATCTATTATTTTAGGTACTATCAAAGAACAAAATAAGATACATTCAATTAATGATAAGAAAAGACCATTCTTATTCAATAGTGAATGTATTCCAGGAGAACAAACAGCCATTCGTTTCTATGATAAAGATAAGAAGGAAGGTTATTATGTTCCAGAAGACCAAAATCTATATAACTGTTACTTTTACAATCCTTGGGATAATACATCAGTGTTAGATAAACTAGCTCTTCATGGAAGAGATATAAACAAATTCAGTGATGGAGGACAAGCTTGTCATGTGAATTTGGATGCTCATTTGACTAAGGAGCAATATCTTAAGATACTGGATTTTGCATTAGCAAATGGCACAAATTATTTTACTTTCAACATCCCAATGAGTGAATGTAAGGATTGTGGTCATACAGTAAATTCACCAATAGATAAGTGTCCTATATGTGGCTCTAATAATATAAGGTATTGGACGCGAATAATTGGATACCTTACTGCCGTAGACAATTGGTCAAAAGGTAGACAGATAGAACAAAAGACTAGAGTCTACACCAAAGAAGAAGATATTAAACTCTAATTCAAATATAGAAAAGGAACAAACAAGCAGGGGTAGAAATACTCCTGCTTTTATTATATATTATGGAGACTAAACTTAAAGACCTGTTAAATAATTTAGGAAAGTTTACAAGCTCATCTTATAATAATAGCTATAAAATAGATTATTATGAACATGGAAATACTTGTATGTCTTATAACTCTTTAATAGGTGTATTTATTAAAGGAAAAGGTTATTTCTTCACAAGATATCATGACTATTCAAAAACAACACTTAAACATTGCAAAAAGTGGTGTGGTATGACAGTAAGTGAAAGAAGAAAGTTAATTAAATTGAACTCTTCAAAATACATTTCAGACTATGATTAAATATACAGAAACTCAAGTAACTTTTAGCGAAGTACCCGATGAGATAAGTTTATGTATCAATCTTAGTAATTGTTATCATAGATGTAAAGGATGCCATTCTCCACATTTGCAGGAAGATGTAGGAGAAGAACTTACTGTTGATAAGTTGCAGGAGCTTATTGACAAAAACAAAGGAATTACTTGTGTATGTTTTATGGGAGGAGATAATGATTTAATGAAGTTATATGAACTATCAACTACAGTACATAAATTTGGTTTGAAGACAGCTTGGTATACAGGATTGTATTTTGGCTTAGATAGTCTTGGGGATGTTGTTGTCAGACCAATAGTAACAAATTCGTTTGATTATATTAAAACTGGCCCCTATATAGAATCATTAGGGCCATTAAACAAAAAGACCACAAATCAAAGAATGTATAAGAAAATATCTAAAAAACCAGTTAAATTTGAAGACATAACTTATAAATTTTGGAAAGGAAATAATAATGATTGATGAGAATTCCGTAGTAAGATGTACAACAAATAAATTACCGAGATTTATTGAAGGGAATTTATACAGGGTAATAAGTAAAGACTTTGAACATACTGATGGATATAAATACTCAATAGTTAATGATGCAGGAGTACTTGAGTATTTTACTGAAGAAACAGTTAAAAATAATTTTACAGATAAGGATGTTCCAGATAAAATAACTTATTTTTCAAGTGCAAATGAAGAATCTGAGATTAAAGATAATGTAAACCATCCTTCACATTATACTTGGTTGAAAGATTTGTGTGGTGTAGAACCTATTGATATTTGCAGGCATCTTGATTTTGATTTGGGGAATACATTGAAATATATCTTAAGAGCAGGACATAAGAAAGATATTTCAATGACTGAAGGGGAAAAGACAATTGAAGATTTGAAAAAAGCAATATTCTATATTAATGATAAAATAGAAATGTTGGAAAATGAAATTAAAAACAAACAATAAATTTAGCAAATGGTTGTTTAAGTTAGCTTGTAAATTTGGGTATACTGCTTTTTATTTAGAACCTAAAACAGTATATATCACTCCAAGGAATTTTACAAAATTATCTTGTACAATAAAAGTACCAGAGAGTGAGTATATTGGACAAATTAAGAGTGAGTTTAGGCAAAGAGACTATATTAATTATGCACTTTATAATGAACTTGCTAAAAATGTGGTATTTAGAGACAATATTAAACTTACAAGCAAATTTAATCCAGAGGATAATACAACAACCGTTTATGCTAAACTATTTATTTTAAATAAGAAAGGATTAGAAGATTTTTATGAAAGATATTAAAGTTAAAATAAAGAAATTATATGAGGACAGTAAAGTACCTCAATATGCTACAGAAGGGAGTTCTGGAGTAGATTTATATGCTTATTTAGAAGGGTGTCAAAGTGTTATACTTAAACCTAATGAGCGTTGGTTATTTCCTACTGGAATAAGTATGGAAATACCAGTAGGATATGAAGGACAAGTAAGGCCAAGAAGTGGATTGGCAGTAAAGCATGGAATAACTGTTCTTAACACTCCAGGCACGATTAAATAAAAATTTGTAAATATCTAAAATAATTTGTATCTTTGCACAGTAAATATCTATTGTAAAATAAAGTATATTATGCAAAGTAAATTAGTTGAAGTTGTTTGTGCAGAATGTGGAAAGCACGAATTAGTATTTCCAAGTAGAGCTAAAAAATATGTATGTTGTAGTAGAAACTGCTTAGGAAAACATAATTCTAAGCGTTATAATTAGAAAGTTGAATTAGAATGTCCAATTTGTGGAAAGAAATATCTTGTTAAGAAAAGCCATATAAATAAACATAGAACGTGTGGTAATACAAGTTGTAGTAGTAAATGGCGTTCAATTAATAATACTGGAAAAGGTAATCCTAATTATAAAAGCGTTGCAGAAAAATTAAAAGAATGCGGTGTTCAAGATAATGATAAAGATTTACATAAACATATTGTAAAAGAATATTTTGGATTTGAAACTTTAAAGAGTCTTCCAAAGAATTATCATATACACCACAAAGACGCAAATCATTCAAACAATGATATACACAATTTAGTTTTACTTCCTAAAGATGCACATATGTTAATACATAGAATTTTTGGAAATGTATTAATTTCAGCATTGCATACGGGTAAATTATCAAGAGAATAGTTTTTTGACTTATGCAATAATGAACAAAAAGAATTTTATGAACAAATTATAGATTTAGATATTACGCGTCAAGTCGTGGTAAAACAGGGTGAATTGCTGGAAACTCCTGAAGAGGACAATCAGCAGCCAAGCGTTTATAGAAATATTTACGTGGGTTCAGAGACTAACAACCGAGTCCTAACAGATAATGCTGAGGACAGTAATGTTGACACGAGTGCCCTGCCTATCAATAATGATAGTGAAGATATAGTCCAAACTACATGTATAACAAAATGAAGATGTAGAAGTATAAGATAAAGAACTTATACGATAATAAAATTGAGACGCAGATTATAGAGGCGAAATAAAAGTATGTCTTTATAATACTTCTCCACTGCCTTACGTTATAAATCATGGAGATAGAATTGCACAAATGGTGTTTGCAAAGGTGGAGAAAGCTGAGTTTGAAGAAGTGAGTGAATTACAGTCAACTGATAGAGGTGATGGGGGATTTGGAAGCACAGGTGTTAAATGATAGTTTTATTAATAGTATGTCTTCTATTAATTACTTGTGAATTAGCTACAATATTTTATTATAGAAAGCTAAGATTTAAAGAAACAAACAACTATCACGATATAACTGAATTTAAGACAAAGATTAGTAAAACTGGACTTATATATGTGCCTTTCACTTGTAATGGAAAAGAACTTAATTTTTTATTGGATACAGGAAGTACTATTTCTTATATAGATGCCCAAACAGCTATTGAGTTAGGATGTAAATTCCAAAACTGTAATGAATCTGTTACTGGCTTAGGGGGAAATCAAGAAATAACGGAATATTGTGAGGTAAAACTTGAAACTCCTACAACTGTAACTGAAATAGAACTTCCTTTGGCTAACTTCAAACACGCTTTTTCTCAAATAGAGGAAGAAAGTGGTATTGAAATACACGGATTGCTTGGAAATAATTTCCTTCAAGCAAGTAAGTATGTTATAGACTACGATAAAATGATGGTATTTAAACCAAAACAAAAGGACAAATGATTTATTTGGTATCTGGACAACAAAGTCTTTTTGAATTAGATGGGATAAAAAATATCTCAGTAGAAGAGTCTATTGATAAAATAAGCAAGTGGCTTATGGTTCAATTTGATTCTGAAACTGATGGAAAGAATCCTCATCTTTGCAATTTGCTTTGTATTCAATTTGGAGATACTGAAGGTAGAGACCAAGTGGTAGTTGATACTACCACTGTCTCTCCTTTAAAGTATAAAGAATTGTTAGAGAATAAATATATAATAGGACATAATCTTAAATTTGACTTACAGTTTCTTTATAATTATGGTATTATACCAAGAAAGGTATATGATACTATGACTGTAGAGCAAGTACTGCATTTAGGGTTTCCTCCTGGACAAATATCTTATAGTCTTCAAGCAGTAGCCTTAAGAAGATTAAATAAAAATATAGATAAGTCTATAAGAGGCCAAATTATATGGAGAGGCCTAGATGAAAGTGTAATAAGATATGCTGCAAATGATGTAGTTCCTCTTTATGATATAATGCAATCTCAAATAAAAGAATGCAAAGAAAAAGAATGTTTAGTTGGAGCTAAACTAGAGTGTGATGTAGTACCTGCAATGGCTTATCTAGAATGGTGTGGAATAAAATTAGATGAAACAAAATGGAAAGCCAAGATGCAAAAAGACAAAGAGAATCTTGATAAGTCTTTGAAAGCTTTGAATGACTATTGTATATCAAATCCTAAATTACAAAAGTGGGTATATGTAGATAATCAGCTTGATTTATTTGCTGAATTTGACCCAACACCAAAGTTTAGAATAGATTGGCAAAAAGATGAAGCAAAGCAAGTATTTAAAGCTCTTGGATTCAATTTAGTTGCAGTTAGCAAAGTTACAAATAAAGAAGCTGACTCTGTGCAAGAGAAGAACCTTAAAACTCAAAAAGGAATAGATGATAAATTTTTAAGTTTATACTTTGATTATCAAGGATATTATAAACTTACTACTTCTTTTGGTCAAGGTCATTTGAACTTAATTAATCCTGTTACAGGAAGACTTCATACCAGTTATTGGCAAATAGGTACTTCAACTGGAAGAATGTCATCAGGCTCAGGTGAAGATACTGATTTAGCAAAGTATAAGAAACTAAAGGAAGTTAAAATGGTTAATATGCAACAACTTCCACATGATGAAGAAACCAGAGCATGTTTTGTTGCAGAAAAGGGAAATTTATTCTGTAGTTGTGATTATAGTGCTATGGAAGCAAGAATAGGTGCCGAAGTATATAATGAAAAGAAATTACTTGATGAATTCATTTATGGCTCAGGTGACTCTCATGCTGCTTATGCTAAAGCTGTGTTTTCTGAAGAACTAAAAGATATTGATACTAAGGATGTAAAAAGCAAAAGGCCTGATTTAAGAAATAAAGTGAAGAGTATTGAATTTGCTGTTCAATTTGGTTCGGATGGTACTGCTGTAGCTCCTCAATTAGGTATACCTGTTGAAGAAGCAAGAACATTAGTTACAAATCTGCTTAGTGGAATGACAGGTTTAGCGGCTTTTAAAATAAGAGGAAGCAAAGAAGTAAGAAATAAAGGATATGTCCTTATAATGAAAGATACTGGGCATAAACAATATTGGTGGGATTGGGAGGAATGGAAAAAAAGACAAGCTTCATTTACTCCAGAATTTTGGGAAGATTATAAATTAAATCATAAAGGAACAAATGATGATGTTGCTATAATGGTTAAAAATCATTTTAAAGCTGCATCTTCTTGGGATAGAGCTGCTTTAAACAGCCCAACACAAGGTGGAGGAGCCATTGTCCTTAAGACAGCTATAATAAATCTTTTTAACTGGGTTATAGATAACAATTATTTTAATAAAATATTGTTTTGTAATTTTACTCATGATGAAATCAATACTGAATTTCCAAAAGAATTGAAAGATACTTATCCAAATATAGTATCAAAAATAATGCAAGATGCAGCAGCTAAATTTTACCATAAATTGCCTATTCCAGCAGAAGCATCTGTTGGAGACCATTGGATACATTAAATTTAATTAATATGGATTTTAGTGAACTTAGAGTTGGACACAGACTTAAGTGTGTCAGAGAATATGAATTGTTACCTTTTAAGGTAGATACTGAATATGAAGTAGTCAATGTAAATGATGGAAGAGTTATTGTTTGTGAAGTAGGATATCCAGACAAAACTTATCCTCTTGACATATCAATATGTATGGATTACTTTGAATTTAGCCCCTCTGCTTCTCCAGTAGTAAGGGGCTTTGGAGTATATGCACAAAACAAAAATGTGGAAGAATTAGTGGATAATAAGGAGGAAGACAACAAAATAAAAGAAGTCTTATCTAAAGTTGAAGAGCTTTCTAAAGAAGATTTAACTACTTTTGACTTGTTATTAAAAGACTTTGGATTGAATTATCCTCTGATAGAATTGACAAGAGGTTTTGAGAATTTCAAAAAAGCTTGTTATTCAGATATGGCTGATGACCAATATTATGAAACATTAAAAAGCTGTCTATTGGAAATTTCAAAAATCTCTGTACAAACAATTTCTTGGATTGATGAAACAAAAGACTATGACGAAAGAATGGGAGAATGAAATTCCTCTATTTAATAGATATGGAAGTAAAGTGTTTTTAGAACATAAAGAAAACAATATCTATTATCTAAGAGGAGATGAAGAAGCTTTAATGGCAGTAGGAGTAACTTTTCATTATAACCTTAACAATATCACAGCTATAGATCCATCAGGAGGTCCTTATATCTCAATAGGGTCAAAAATCACTGAAGGTTATGTAGTAGAAAGTATTGAATCTACAAAAGAAGGTTTTAAAATTAAATTCAAAGAACAATGAGTTATTTTAAACCAACAAAGACTATTTATTTAAGTAATAATAGTGAAGAAATCAGGGGGAAACTCAAGGATTTGGGTTTCCATCTTTGTATTTGTACTGAATTTGAAAATAATCCTTGGCTATACTTTAATGGAATGTCAACTGACATTCATGGAGCTGGAGTAGGTCATAATGCAGGATTTAACCCACTTCCTATAAAAATATTAAAGGAAGAAATTATTAGTATAGCTAAGCAAGGAGAAAAAGTAATTATATGTAACTCAGTAGAAGATTTTGTAAAAGAAATAAACATATACAAAAATGAGATTAATCCAAACAAAGAATGCCAGTGCGAATTACTTGGCGAAGGTTGTTGAGATAAAGGAATTTTTTCCACATCCTAATCCAGAAGTAACCAAGCTTAAGGTATGTAAAGTAGATGGTTACAATATGATTGTAGGCATTAATGAGAAGGAAGGTGTATATATTTATTTTCCTGCTCTTAGCCAAATTAATTCTAATTTACTATCTTATGCAAATCTATATAGACATGGTAACTTAAACTCAAATCCAGAGAAAACAGGATTCTTTGAAGACAATGGAAGAGTAAAGGCAATAAAACTTAAGGGAATGGTATCTGAAGGTTTTTTATTGCCTTTTGAAGTTCTTCAGAACTGGTTAATGGATTCTGTAAATAAGAAAATTGACGACAAGGAATCTTGTATAAATAAAGAGTTTGATGCTGTAGAACATAATGGTAAAGAGATTTGGATTAACAAGAAGTATATCATAATTGAGCAAAGAACTCATGGTTCAAATGAACCTAAAGAAAGGGCCAACGTAAAGAAATATGATAAACTTGTTGAAGGACAGTTTAGATTCCATTATGACACAGAGCAGCTAAGAAAGAATCCTTATGCAATCCAAAAAGATGATATTATTCATATTAGTAGTAAGTTTCATGGTACATCTGCAATTTCTGCAAATGTTATATGTAAGTTTCCTAAGTCTTGGATAGATAAGATTGTATGCAGAATTCACAATTTGTTTAATAAAGAAAATAAGATTGCAGATGTAAACAATAACTATAGGTATGATAATGTCTATGCTTCAAGAACTGTTGTAAAGAATAAATATTATAATAAGTCTGTAGGTCCTGGATATTATAATTGCGATGTATGGGGAGAAGCTAATAAAATCCTCATTTCATTAATTCCAAAAGGTTATAGTTTGTATTATGAGATAATAGGATTCCTTCCTACTGGGGGTTATATACAAAAGGATTACGACTATGGATGTTTACCACCTGAAGAAGGAGAGAAATATACCATAAATAAGCATTTTAGGATAATGGTATACAGAATTACCATTACTAACGCTGATGGTAAAGTATTTGAATTATCTCCAAAGGAAGTACAATATTGGTGTAAAAACAATGGTTTAGAGCCTGTTGTTGAACTATATTATGGAAAAGCATCAGACCTTTATCCAGATATTAAGGATTCTGAGAATTGGAATGATGCATTCATAGACAAATTAGCAGATGACAAGAACTTCTATATGGAACTTGATTCTCCTGATTGTAAGAATAAAGTACCTCATGAAGGTATAGTGATTAAAGTAGATAATATGACACCTAACGCAGTTAAACTTAAGAGCTTTAGATTTCTTGGAAAAGAAAGTGAAGAACTTGATAAAGGAATTGCAAACATTGAAGACAATAACTAATGGAAACATTTAATTTAGGAAAATTAGATATTAATGGTAAGAGACAAATTCTTGTCTTACAGGGAGTGCCAGCATCTGGTAAAAGCACTTTTGCTAGAAAGCTGGCTACTGAACATACCAATTGGGTGATAGTCAATAGGGACTCTATGCATAAAGCTAGGGGTACCTATTGGCTACCAAGCCAAGAAAATTATATAGATGAATTGGAACAAAATGCAATTTTATCTGCATTGAAACTTGACTTGAATGTTATTATAGATGCAACTAACCTTAATCCTAAGACTATAGAAAAGTGGAATAAAATTGCTGATATTGCTGCTTCTAAAATAGACTTTAAGTTATTTAAAATCTCTTATAAGGAAGCTATAGAAAGAGATAATAATAGAGAAGACAAGGTTGGAAAAAATATAATAAGAAAATTCTTTATAGCTTATTTTCCAGAACTTCTTTATAATTATACAGATGATAGACCTATAACTTTGCCTAGTATAGATAAAGAAAGTATAATTTTATGTGATATAGATGGTACTATAGCATTACATAATGGCAGAAATCCATTTGATTATGATAAAGCATCAGAAGATACTTTTGACCCTAGAATGAAATCTTTTCTTAACAGTCTATCACAATGTTATAAGATAATCTTCTTCTCAGGAAGAAGCGAAGATTCTCGTGATGTTACTCAAAAGTGGTTGGAAGACAACGGTTTTGGAGAACACCAACTTTATATGAGAAAGTCTAAAGACTTTAGGTCTGATGATATTGTAAAGAAGGAAATGTATTTTGAATACATACAACCTAAATACAATGTAGCGTGTGTATTTGATGACAGGGATAAAGTAGTGAAGATGTGGAGAGATTTAGGTATCTTATGTTGTCAAGTCTATTATGGTGACTTTTAATAATAAAGCCCTCTATATGAGGGCTTTTTAAATTAGAATTTAAATTATGAAAAAACAATTAGGATATACTACAATTGAACAGTCTGAAAAACTTATTAAAGCAGGATTAGACCCAAATACTGCTGATATGTGGTTGGTTGCATTAGATTGGCAAGAGACTGAATATTATGTAGAAGTAAAACAAGAAGGAATAAATCAACCTAAAAAGGCTATTCCTTGTTGGAGTATTGGAACATTGATTGAATTAATGCCAAAATCATTAAATTGGAATTCCTTAATTATTATTGGAAATCAAATTATATACGCATTAATAGATCAGTGGACATTTAATGGAAATGCTCTCCACAAAGAAGAAGAAAATACTTTAATAGAATCAGCTATAAAAACAATAGTATGGCTTTTAGAACAAGGAGAAATAAAATGAATTACGAAGAAGATTTAGAATCAGCAAAGGAATGGCTCGCAATTGCAAAAGAGAACAATAACAACCTGGCAATTCAGATATTGGAAAAACTCTTCCCAGAACTCAAAGAATCAGAGGATGAGAGAATAAGAAAAGCTCTCATTAGAAACTTTACTAATCAACATTCAGGTAATTTTCCTACTGCTGATGGTTTCACAAGGGAACAAATACTTGCTTGGCTTGAAAAGCAAGGTGAGCAAAATACTGCAAACTTTGAAGAGGCAGAAAAAGAAAAGAATGATTTTGTCAGTGGTCAATTCATTGAGTGTAGAAAATCATTTAATGAGTTCAAAGAATTCGGGTCTTATTGGTTTGAATATGTTGGAGACGATACTTACATCGGTAGAAGTGATAACATTTTGAACCAAAGATTTCATATCACACCTCAACAATTGTTCACTCTTTTCACACACCAACATTGCCCAAAGGATAATGAAGAGCAAGGTGAGCAGAAAGTCACTGATGAAGTAAAGCCGAAATTTATATCTGGGGACTATATTAGATATAAAGGTGAAAATTATAAAATCAAAAATATTGAAAAATGTGGAAATAATTTCATTTATAATGTATCTATAATTGGTGAGCCATCTGACCCAGAAGAAGTAAAAACAGCAATAGGAATTGCTGCCGAAAAAGATATTGTTAAGATTGAACAACCATCCGCCTATTGGAGTGAAGAGGATGAAGAAATGTTTGACGCTGTTATTGCTGATATACAATTTACGCAGAAAGCTCATAATCACGAAGTCAACCAAGTTGTTTATGAAAGAGAAATTGATTGGCTCAAATCACTAAAAGACAAAGTACAACCACAACATAAGAAAGATTGGAGTGAAGAGGATGAAAGAATCTATAATGAAATACTTGATTTCTTTTTAGGTGACTATGAAACAAGATGCACGACGATTGACAAACAAAGGCATTTTGGGTATTGGCTCAAATCGCTCAAGCCACAATCAAGTCTATATGATAAAGGTTATAACGATGGTTATTCTGCTGCAAAGTATAACAGTTGGAAGCCAAGCGAGGAACAGATGAAATGGTTAAAAGATGTCATTGAAACCGTCCCTATGACTTGTAGGCAGCAAATTTCATTAGAATCACTTTACAACGACCTAAAAAAACTTTAATATGACACAAGAAGAATTTAGAAAATTAATACCAGGAAAATCAATCTTAAGAACTGAAATCAACGGCGAAGAAAAAGAAGTACTGTTCAAGTTTTTCTTATGCAATACAGGTGAAGACTTTGACGGATATTGGTTGTGTGTAACAGAAGACCTGACGAACCCTAATCCAAAAGAAATTCTGGATACGGATTGGGAAACATATGATAATTTATGTGAGGTAGTAAAATTTGCATAAATCATGACACAAGAAGAAAAACAACTTTTATTAAAAGACATTTGCGCAAGGTTGCCGTATGGCGTTAAAGCTAGGATTGTTAAACGGATACAAGATGATTCAGCAATAAAAGATTGTACGGTACTGTCTATATTGAAAACCTTACCAAAAGAAGAATAAAACTATGACACGAGAAGAAGAAATAGTACAAGCAGCAAATGAAAACTATCCGTCATTAGATTCTGAAAAATCTTATGAAGGTTTTAAGGACGGAGCAAAATGGGCTGACCAACATCCAAAATATACTGCATTAGAAAGTCTTCTTAAATTCATTGACTCCCTTACGGAAGAACCCGCAAACAAGGATTTGGAGGAAGCAGCAGAGGCGTTTTACAACAACTGTAATCTAGCAAAATCATCTTGGTGGGATGAAGGTATACTACATAAAATGTCTGAAAGTAAAGAAACCTTTATCGCAGGTGCTGAATGGCAAAAAGAAAATCATAACAAACAATTTGGTTTTCTTAACCTAAAAGATTGTAAGGATGCTTATAATAGATGGAAGTCTACTCAAGATAATACAAGTGCAGCATTAGCATGGGTAAGAGCCTGTGAATGGCAGAAACAGCAGATGAAAGAAGCTCTCCAAACTGAGTATGAAAAAGGTAGGTTTGATATGAGAGAGGAGATGATGAAAGCATTGATTGGGGGTGAAGTTGTTAAAGACATTCATAACCAATTAAGTGTAAAATCAGAACCATTAAATGATGCTTTCAGAGATATTAAATTTGGTGATAAAGTAAAAATAATCATCGTTAAAACTGAACAACAATGAGCAAGATTGCAGAACAAAAAGCATTGGAAATTGTAAAGCAATATGATTATCCTTGGGATACAGGTTCTATATTTAAAGGTTATGTCCAAGGTTACGACCAAGCCATGCAAGACTTCTTGGATAAGGCTTGTGAGTGGCTATCTAAGCAACCTATGTCAAGACCAATGTTTTGGACAGTAGAAGATTTCAAAAACTACATGGAGGAAGAATTATGATTCCAGATAACATTATTACAACACGCATTAAAACTTTGTGGAATTGAAAAAACTATTGAGCTATGATAACCGAGGACTATTGCAGCTTTGAAATTGCCGAACTCTTGAAAGAGAAAGGGTTTGATATACCTTGTAGGCAAGCTTACTTTAATGGTTCGCTTGTTGACTACACTATGTATGGTTTTTGTGATGAAGAACTTCTTGATTGTCCTTCACAATCCCTTGCTCTTAAATGGTTGAGGGAAGTGCATAGTATTTATATCACATCTGAACCAGATATAAACGATAAACATTGTTTCTATCCTGCGATTTACACAATGACGGAAGAATCTTGGGATATTCAATACTTTGAAGAATTAGAAAAACTTAGTTTTGATAAGCCAGAAGAAGCTATTGAAGCAGCGTTATTATATGTTTTGAAAAACTTGATATGATTACATCAGACAAAGCAAAGGAGATTGTATTAGAATCTGTGAAGAGAATAGTAAAAGTTGAATATGCTGAAAATTGGATTCAACATAATCAAACAGCTTATCAACTTGCAATGGATGTTGCTTTATATGCTTATTATCAAGCAAAAGATGAAGAAGCTGAAAGATTTAGAGAAAAAGTATTTGGACAAATTCAAAACTTGATTTGATATGACAAACAAAGAGAAAGCCCAAGAAATTTTAATGATTACTTGGAGTGACTTTGAAGAAAGCAAAAAGCAAAACCTAAACATAGGAAAGTACATTAGTGATGCTTGTTTAGATATGGCTCGATGGAAAGACGAGCAAGTGAAGCAACTCCTAATTGAAAAAACAAAACTTCTATCCTCATCAGCAGCACAGGATTCAATAAGACGTTGCACCATTGAGGAAATTTACAGAGAACTATTCAATGAAGAAATGCCAAATTCAAATCCTTACATAAAATGAACGATTTAGAGAAAGCAAAAGAGATTTCCAATTCTTATGAAGACGATGAATGTGATTCATTGGACATTTTAACAGCTTGCATGGGAATGGCTCAATGGAAAGATGAACAATACAAAACAGCTTATGTTGTAACAAGAAGTGACTTACACTACGATGAAGTAGAAAAAGTATTCTTCGATAAAAACAAAGCCGAAGAATATTGCAAGTCTTACAATGAAGATGAAAACAATTATCACAGAAATATAACAGAAATTGAAGTAACATTATGAACACAATACTACAAAAACGGATTGAGGCAACAGAAAAGAAAATAATTCAAGAATATGTCGAATCATTTAGATATGAAAACGGTATGGAGTTAGAGCCTGCTATTAAGATTTTCCTTGAGAAGGCAGGAAGTGTATTTTTTGAGCATGGAATATCCTTTGCATTGCAAAACAAATGGATTTCAGTTGATGAAGCATTGCCAAAAAAAAATAGAAAACAAGAATTATAGTAAATATGTTCTTACTCGACAGGAATATTATGACAATGAATATTATGTGATTGCAAGGTATGATTATGGTTTCGATATGTGGGTTTCTACATACTATTTCAAGCCAGAGTTTATTACTCATTGGATGCCCATCCCAAGTCTGGAAGGAGGTGAGAAATGAATGAACAACAACTAAGAGAATTATTTAAGAAAGAGTTTGATAACAACTTAAAACCTTTGATAGAAACAATGTCAGAAACAATGATGAAATGTTATGAACAAGGTTTCAAAGATTGTTGGAAAATACTTATAGGAAAAGGTTTTGACAATGAATGATATAGAAAATGATATTTTAGGCATTATTTATATTTCTGGATTACACAAACTATTATTAGATTGCGCAGCAAAGAGTTATAAATATGAATCCTTAACATGTAATCTAGGAAACGGTTGTAAAATAACATTTGAAATAAACATAGATGATAATAGATAACTTTCAACTGATTGAAGAATATATGAACTCTCATCCTTGTAAGGAAGGAGAGTTCCATTTTCTTTAAATTATACAAAGAAGTAAGGAAAATCCAGATTTAGGAAGCAACAATCATGTAATAAGAGAATACATGGTTGAAAACCCTGAATATTTGGAAAAACATAAGAATGAAATAATCACATTATGTGAACTCTTTAATGCAAGAGCTTATATACATATATCTAAGAAAACCTATAAAGATGTAGGATTTCAAGTATTAAACACTCTTGCTGAATACTTAAGCCAAGAAAATTATCATGGTGTAAAACATTTATATTCAACATCAGTTGGAAGATGTAAAAGCAGTGATAAGACTTTTCTTGTAGATATTGATACAAAAGAAAAGGAATTTGTCGATGAATGTATAAAGTATATAAATAATGAATGCCAACCTCTTGACAATACAAATAAGGTAATTTTGACAGTTCCTACACTACATGGTTTTCATATAATAACAAAACCTTTTGACTTAAGACATTTTGGAGAAGTATATCCTAACATTGACATACATAAGAATAACCCTACATTATTATATTATAAAGAGATATAAGCATTATGACTTACTTAATAGATATTGAAGAACCTGAAGAAGGTTTGAAAAGAACAGAAAGAATTGAAGCAACTTGTATAGAAGATGCAGAATTAATTATAAAAGGGCAGTTTCCAAGTTGGCATATAGTAGAAATTAAAGAATGTAAAATGTTTGATGATAACGGTTATTCAAAAACAGATGACCACAATCCTTATCCAGAAGAATAAAACTATGAGAAAACAATTTAATTTAAGCAATAGAGATAGTGTATATAATGCTCCTACTATTCCTTGGGATAGTGATACTTACACTCCAGTATCCAATAAGTTTATTATGGATACAATAGAAGATAAACTTAGAAATCTTGGACTAACTATAAAGAATGAGAGCTATAAAACAACTAATACCAACACTGGCTTGGTTAAAGGAGTAATTGGTTCTTATGATATTGGTACAGATGATGGAGAGTTTGGACAAAGACTTATGTTTAGAAACTCCTACGATAAGACTATGAGTTTTGCTGTATGTTGTGGCGTAAATGTCTTTATCTGCTCAAATGGCTGTGTATCAGGAGATTACCAATATAAGAGGATTCATAAAGGAGTTATCTTAGGAGAAACTAGTACTACAAAGGAAGATATTGTAACCAATATTAATGGAGGTATTTCAGTATTACAAACAGCATTTGAGAATATTGTAAGACAAATGAATGAATTAAAACACTTTGAGATTAGTCCTCAAGATACTTATAATATTCTTGGTGAATTATTCTTTAAGAAAGAAGTACTTACCATAACTCAAATGTCTATAATTAAGAAAGAGTTAAGTTTTAGTAAGAACTTTAAGCACTTGTTTGATAAAGACTTTACTGCCTTTGATTTGTACAATCATGTGACACAATCCCTAAAGTCCTCACATCCAATAAGTTACATTTCTGACCATATTAGTACTCATGAATTATTTAAGGAAATGTTTAAATTAGCTTAAATATGAAGAGGAAAATCGCTAAAAAATTAGAAGATAAAATAATCAGATTCAATAAGGATAATAATATTTCTAAATTTATAGATTCTATTGAAGAAGATTATAATAAATCAAAAGAGATAGCTGCTATTTTGTATGAAGAAATAACAAAAACTCCTGGAAATATAAATTCTGCTTTTAATAGAGCAGCAGATAAAAGTGGTATTTCTGTAAATCTACTGAAAGCAAGGTATTATTCTAGAAATCATTATTGCTATAGTAAGTATTTTCCAGACCCTGTTTCTAAGTTTAATATGCCTTCTGCATTTAGTATAATAGGAGATACCAATTATTTGAATAGTAATGTAAAGAATACATCAGAGGAATCTGTCTATAAAAACAAACATAAGTTTTTGTTTATGTTAATAAGGAGAATTTTAAAATGAAACTAATAAACCAATCAGCTCAATACCTGCCTCAACAAGCAGGTATTGATGGTATTTATAAGCAAATAGAATTAGCTGGAAGAACATCATATCTCAGTTGGGATAAGATGACTGATGACTCTGCAAAGAAATTTGTGGATATGCTTATTAAGAGTAGACACTTCTCAGTACTAGAGCATGGGGCTGTATATCTAAAAATTCCATTTATATCAGATTCGTATGGTAAATCTTGGTGGCGTAAAATTGTAGACCATGATAAGCTTCCATCTCCATTCCAAGAGTTTAATATAATAAATGAATCTTCAATAAAAGCGTCTAAATATTATCATAATAAATATTCTAAGTGCCATATTGAATCAACTTACAAAAGATGTTCTCCAATAACAACAAAAAGAACATATGTTGATGAAAATAAATCATTATCATATGATGAAAGTGATGATTACAAATATGATGATGATGGAATTTATTTTGAACATATAGCATATATTACAACAAATTTTCGTGTGATTATAGAAAACAATTGGCTTGATGATTTAAAATATATCTGTGAACCAACTGAATTCCATGAGAAGAGGTTATCTATGAAAGTAATCACTGATATTGGGGTTACAAGGGAGTTTAATCGTCATAGAACATTCAGCATTGTTGAGCAATCTACAAGATACTGCAATTTCTCAAAAGATAAGTTTGGTAATGAACTAACTTTCATTATACCAAACTGGCTTGATATTCCAGAGGGTTCTGCCTATTGGCATGATGGAATATGCTTTAGAGTGGGTGCATCTGACGAGAATCTTATGATGGGTATTTCAGTTATGCCTGCCAACTTTGATGATGCTGAGGCTATATCTTGTTATCTTCATTCCTTGGACTCCTGTAATAGGGCTTATATGAGGTTACTCAAGGCTTGGGAAAACAAGAAAGAAGATAAGAGATTTAGAACTGGCTTTAAGAACAATCCTCTTACCCCTCAGCAAGCAAGGCAAGTATTGCCATTATGTACTAAAACAGAAGTGGTTTATACAGCTTTTGAGAGTGATTGGAGGGAATGGTTTGCACAAAGGTTGTTTGGTAAGACAGGTGAACCTCACCCCCAAATCAAACAGCTTGCAGAACTTATCAAGCAAGAATTTGAGAAAGTTGGTGTATGGGAAGGAATAATGAAATATCCAAGTAAATATGAAACCTAGTATATTATATAAAGGATGGGTTAATATATACTTTCATAATAGTGACTTTATCACTGATGGAAAGATTTATTTAACTAAAGATATTGCAAAAAACCATAAGGATAAAGAAATGATTTATGTTGCCAGTAAAAGAATATCTTGGAACTACTAACTAATTGTAACTATGATTAAAAAAGAGTTTGAAAAATTAGAGCAATCTTTGATTGAAAGAGGTTATAGAAAACATAACCAACAATGGCATCACGAAGATTATATCATAGGAAAGGCATTTCATAAGGATGATAATCCGTGGGAAGAAGACAGAGCAGCCTATCAAATCATTATTTCAGTATATGATTGGACTCTTCATCCAGAATATTTTGATAGAATACCTGAATCATTTAGAGATAGAGTGGGCCTTGAAGTTCATGTAGATATGTCAAGAACAATTGATGAAAAGTTAGAACTCGTCTTTGCTTGGAAAAATTCTGATATCATTGAACAAATAGAACACTTGGCAGAAGAATACTATAATTTTATGTGTAGGATTATACCTGAGCCAAGAGATACAAACACTCATGTTTATGATATTAACGAATAAAAAATTGATTAAAGTTTTATTAAAATGAAAGAAATTAAAAAAGAAATAATTAGGAAAGACTATACTTATCAATACGAATCTTTTGATGGTAATCTATGGGATACCAAGGAGGAATGTGAAAAGTATGAAAAGAGTGCTAAAGGAGTACTTAAACTTAAATTTCAAGACCTTATTGTAGCAAAAGAAGACGCTTGGGATTTAATGAGAGGATATGAAGATAATGATGTAATTGGATTAAAGCTTACCAAAGAGGAAGATAAAGATACTGTGCTTCAATTATATCTTCTCATTAATCCTTATTATACAAAAGAAGAAGTAAGTGATAAACAAAAGGAATGGCTTGAACAATATAGGTCTTATATAAACGAGGCTTATGAAAAGAAAGACCTTCTTCTTATGGGAATTAATTGTGAAGGTGATTACTACTTCATTGGTCCAAGAAATAAGTTTATTGAGAACTTGAAGAACTTTGGAAAGCCTGTTAAATCTGAAAAGAAATAACTATGACAACTAAAGAACTTATAGAGGAACTGCAAAAGATGCCTCAAGATAAAGAATGTCTTTTAGGCATTGATAAAAGTGCAGGATTTCCTAATGACCACATTGATGTATATCCTGTTGAAGGAGTATTTACTACTACTTGGAAAGGGAATATGATAAATATGGGAGTTTTTGGATGTGGAGTACCTCCATTAAGTGGCTATACTTCAGAAGGATTACCAGACGACTATAGTGAACAATATGTTATATTATATGTATTTCCTTAAAATCAAAATAAATAGGAGTAATTATGTTTCCAAAAGATTGGATTTGGCAAGAATGGAAAGTTGTATTTAATAGAACAAACAAGAATATTGAAGATTATCAAGATTTTCTTGACTGTATGAAAGGATTCTTTGGAAAAGACTTTCCAATGATAAAGAAATTTCAAGATGTTCTTAATGAATTTAAAAAAGACACAAAAACTCATATGGAGCATATTTTACTATATGCAGGTGAAGTAATGAAAAAAGTAGAAACAAAACAAGATGATAAGACACAAATGGATAGTGGGGCTGAGGAATAAACTCAGCTCCCTTGCTATGGAATGTGATAGTTGTGCTGCTATTGAAGGTAGTAAACTATCTACATCAGAAAGAGAGAAAATCCAAGGGGATTTAAGAAAGATTATTAACTATATTGATAAACAATTAAAGTTATAATGGAAACACAATGTAAATCTTGTGGGTCTGTTAAATTTGAATATAAAGAAGATAAGAAAGTATGTGCTTATTGTGGCAGAGAAGTCTATGATAATAACTTAGAAATAGTTGCTATAGAAGACCATTTGGCACAATTAAAAAACCAATTGGATTTAGATAGGCGATTACTACAATTTCATACAATAATAGACCCTACTAGAACTATATAGTTTTTACCGCCAATTTTTTAAATTATGGAATTACAAAAATTAACAAGTCTTAAAGATATTAAAGTAGGAGATTGTTTTACAATGATTACTCCTGACTTTGAAGATTTAATTATTCAATTCGTTGGAAGAAATCCAATGATAAATAATGAAGAATATAAAAGTAAAAGTGGTTATTTTGCTACTATTTATGGTCCTAAGAAGTGCTTTATTTTAGAGGAGGATGACCTTAAAAGCAAAGACACTGAATATTATATTGGATATGATGAAAAATTTGCTTTAGAAAGAAAGATTGAGAAGATTCAGAATAATCTTTTAACTCCTCTTCAAGAAAGATTGTCTAAGTTAGAAAACTGTGAAGATAAATAATTTTTATAAATAATAAAAGTTATGGATATAAATTTTAAAACATATAAAGTTAAACAAGGACAATATGGAGGAATTATAGATTCAACTATAACAATACCAGATGAATTAAAGTTAATAACTAGTAACGATTTTGGTCATTGTATTCATACTGGCAATAAACATTATCTTGGGATGATGAAAGGTAATGAAGAAGAATTATATCAAAATTTAAAAGGACTTCATGTATTTATTAAACAGTGTGGAGAATATGTAATTATTACTATTCACGATATTAGTTTTATTGAACCATATCCTTACTTAATTACTGTTGACGAATTAAATCAAGAGTTTGATTTAACCAAATACTATTTTGTCACATGGTCAAGAGATTTAAGGTTACTTAATATGAAAAAAATATTAAGAGTAAACTCTGAATTTAATATTGAAGTGTTGAGGGTATTTAATTATAATAAATATCTTAATGATAGTATGTATTTGCTTGATTATAATGTTGAAGAGCTAGATAATGTGTTAAGCAGTAATTTCAGTTTATCAGATTATTCACCATTGCCAGTAAAAGTTGTTGAGGGTAATATAGCTAACGATTATTGGAAGACTTTAATTAATAATGTTATAAGTAAATTTGGTTTTAACATTACAGTTAATACTATAGACACAGATAATCCATATATATTATTTAAAAGTCAAGATTATAGTGAGTTAGATGAATACCTTAATATGAAGAAGGCTAAATATACAAGTTATGGCACAGAGAATCAAATTTAATGAAAGCAAACCTGATTGGAAGCTTGAATTAGTTTTAGATGATGGTTTGATAATTAATGCTGACGGTTATGAATCTTCATATTTCACTGATGAATTACCTGAAGGAAAACATGATTATTATGCCAGACATTCAGATGAAGATTGGACTGAAATATGTGGAATAAAGAAAAACAAAGGTCTTACAGTAAACTTTTGGGGAACGATAGTTACTAATGAAGAACTTGATTTTGGAAAAGATAATGAATTAAATGTAGTAAAATGTTATTATACTGAGTTATGAGTAAAGAAGATTCAATAACACTAAGTGAAAAACATGGATTAAATCCTTCTCTTGTCAGATGTTTTGTATGTGGAGAATTAACTAACAGTATTGCTTTAATGGGAAGATTAAAAGATGATGCTGAAGCTCCAAGAGAATGTATGACTGGAGAATTATGTGATAAATGTAAAGAATTGATAGAAAAGCAAAAAGGAACTTTTATTCTAGAAGTTACAGATGATACTAAGGAAGATGAGAAGAATCCTTATAGAACTGGTAGATTGGTAGGAATTTCTAAGGAAGCTAAAGAAAGGTGGAATATTGTTTCTCCAATAGTTTACATGCATAAACAATTATTTAGTCAAATGTTTGACCAATATCTTAATAATAAGGAAGAAACAAATGGAATATAACTATTTATGGCTATTAAATTACAATACAGCAGAATGTATTGTAATTAAATTAACCAAAGAAGATAAAGAATTAATGGATAATTATGAGAACTTTGAAACATTTATGGCAGATTGTTTGGAAGAGAAATATAACTTTAATCTAAATGATTGCTATTGGATGGTTTCAGAGAATTATGAATTTACTAAATTTGGATTTTAATATGAAAAAGCAAGAGTTAATAGATAAAATAAATAACGGGTATTATCACAGTCTTTGGCAAGCTGAAGACATTATTCCAAAAGATGTTCCTCAAGTTGCAGAAGGTCTTAATTTAGATGAACATCGCTGGTATAGTACAGCAGTTAATGTATATCAAGTTGAAGATGGGTTTGTAGGAATTTGGGGAGCATATCAATCTTTTTCAGAAATGCAAATGTGGGAAGATTTGGATGTTATTTGTGAAGCTTGTGAATATGAAGAATATATTACAGTATCTTATAGACCTAAAAGTAATTAAAAATAAATGTGTATGTGTTTATATATAAATACAGCTATACATAAGAAGCTATTTGGAAAATATATACCAATCAAAATTAGAAAAAATCTTGAAGTATATAAATTTATAAATGTTGATTGGCATAAAAAGGATATACAAATGATTAATTCCGCTATACAAGATTATACATATTTGATTGATAATATATATAATACTAAATTTAGTATAGAAGGTAGATATAATAATGAAGTACATAACGGATATCATTCATATATGCATAGGGCAATTGCAGAATCTCATCTACCTTATTATTCTGAAGTTCATGGTAGTAATGGTTTAGCAGTATGCATTATACCAAAAGGAAGTAAAATATACTTAGGTACTGATGGAGAATTAGTATCTAATAAAATAAAAATAGTAAAAGTAGAAAAATTATGATAGAGAGCGGATTTTATGCACTAGGTACTAAATTTGACCATAAATATTTGTATAATCAAAAATAATTTCGTATTTTTGTAGCAAAACTAAAAAATATGAATATAGAAGAGAAAATTGCCGCAATTAGCGAAGAAGGAGAAATTTGGAAACCCTGTCCTGAATTTGAGAATAAATATCTAGTTAGTTCTCATGGTAGAGTTATGAGTATTGGGACTTATAATACTTGTAAAAAAGGAGAACTTATCAAGCTACATAAAAAACATGGTAGAAACGGATATATGCAAACCAGATTTTATGATAATGGGAGAGCAAAAACTTTTGAAATTCATTTGTTAGTAGCAAAAGCTTTCATTCCAAATCCTGAGAATCTTCCAATGGTAAACCACATCGACGAAGATAAAGTTAATAATCATGTTGAAAATCTTGAATGGTGTACTCCTCAGTATAATGTAAGATACAGTAATGCAAAAGCTGTTGATGTTTATACTAAAGATGGTGTATATGTTGAGACTTTAAATGCACTTACAGATGCAGCTGCTAAATACAATACACATAGTACAGATATTTCACGTTGCTGCAAAAGCCAATATGGTACATGTGCTGGATACCAGTTTAGATATCATGGGGAGTCTTTTCAAAAAAAGCCCATTCCAGAAAAGCAAAAAAGAAGAAAAGAACGATATGGGCATGACTCAAATGAAAGTAGATATGTTGCCCTTTATGAGTACACAATTGATGGTACTTTTGTAACAGTTTGGCCTAATTCGCAAGAAGCTGCTAGAGCCTATGGTATAGCAGGTAGTAATATTAGAAAATGTGGAAAAGGTGAAGTATCTACCATCGGTGGTAAAATATTTCTCAAAGCCGATGAATCTATCGAAGAAAGGTTAGAAAAGGTTAATATTAGAAAACATAAAAGTAAATCTGAAAATGTACGATAATTATCATTACCCATTGGGAGCAGATAATGAATCAGCACCCTGGAACCAAGTAGAAAACCCTGAAGAAGAATTTAATGTTACTATAGTAGAAACATTAAGTAAAGATGTAACGATAGTTACCACTAATTACAACCTTGAAGTAGATTGTGATGAAGATGGTTGTTATAGAAATTGTGATACATCTGACACACCTTGGAAGGATGAATATAAGAAACAAGGATGTACTGCAATTGAAACTATTGTCGCAGTAAAGACTTATCTAGAAGAAGTAAGGTTAAAGGATTTAATGGATATTACTCGTTGTAGACCTTTAACAAAATCAGAACAAAAGGAACTAAAAGTTGTAAAAGACCTTATAGAACAATGTAGTGATTGGAAACAAGAAGAAATTGAGTTTTGTCCAGAATAAATTTATAAAGATATGGAAGAAAAAGTAAAACATTGTGAGTATTGTGGTAAAGAAATAGAAGATAGTAATGATACTGGTAGTCTATGTTATAGATGCTATATGAAGGAATATTATCCTGATGAACAGGATTTGTGATTAAATAAAAGAGTGACTTCTTTATATATTTTTCAAGGGGTAGTGCCGTTTTGGTGCTACCCCTTATTTTTTTATTTGAGCATAAATAATAAAAAACAATTAATTTTAATTATTGATTAAATAAATTATATTATTTTTGCAGGCAAAATAATTTTAGACATTAAAATACTATTGTTAATAATATCGAAAATATATAATATATGATTACTTGTTTAGTTACTAATGAGAAGATAAAGAGTTTATCTCAAGAAGCAGAGCTTCCTATTGAAGTAGTAAAGACTAAAATACAAACTTGGAGAAACCGAGATTCTAAAAGAACTGAATATGATTATCCTTCTGTAGAATGGATTAAAGATTAGTTTGAGTAGGAATATAATCAAGAAATACAATCTATTAGGCAACAAGCAATTGCTAATGGAAACATTGTATTAAAAGAGGATGGTACATTTGACTATGCCCTTGCACCTAATGGTAAAAAATCTAATCTTACTGAAAGACAATGGCTACAAGTTAGAACTAAAGCTTTTATAAAATGGTTTGGAAATTGGCTTGGAGTTAATAAGTTTAATAAGGATGCTATAGATATTTCAAGAGTTGACATAGAAGAGACTTCTAATCCTAACGAACATGAAGGAAATAAAACTCTTAAAATTTATATTAAAGGTCAACATGAAAAAGGACATTTTGAATTAGTTAAAGATAGAGAATTTGGTCAATATAGTGTTCATTTAAAGACTGATAAATCTAAACTTGAAAAAGGTGATACTAAAATCCTTTTTGAAGAGTTGGCAAAAGCTATTCCTGATGATGCTATAGTATCTACTTGGGGAAGCCTTACAGAAGATGGTTTAAGGGCTTTAAACAATAACATAGGTAGAGGAATGACTAAAATTGGAGAAAGAGATGCTACTCTTAAATCTGATGGAAGTAAAATTAAGATACCTATTTATCAAAAAGGAGAAGGTGTTTCTAAAGTAGTAGATAAGAATGGTGAGCCTTTGGTTGTTTATCATAGTAGTAAAGAAAAAAATATAACTTCTTTTAGAAATTATGAAGAAACTACTATATCTAAAAATGAAGAATGGATTTATAATAAAGAAATAGAAGATTGGATTAAAGAAGGTTGGAATATAAGTAAAGAACAAGTAGTTGATTATAACAATGGAAAACAAATAGCTATAAGAAAACCAAATGCTATTTATGCTTCTTCTAATTATGAAGTTTCTAAAGATTATCAAAGAAATATTCAAAATGAAGAAGAACCTGAATATGTTGGAAAAACTTATCCTTTGTTTTTAAATATTAGAGATGCTAAAATAATTGATGCTAATGGTAAAAGTTGGAATAAAATAGAATATAATGGTAAAATACATTCTACAAGAACACTTGAATCATTGTTTAGAGGCAAAAAAGATGGTTTGATTATTGAGAATGTGTTTGACTTTAATTCTGATGTTTTATTAGCAGTTAAAGATAATTTAGGTACTACTTATATAGTATATAATCCTAATCAAATTAAATCAGCTACTGATAATGTAGGTACTTATTCTGAAGAAAGTAATATCTATCTTGAAGCAGTTCCAGATGTTAATAATAGAAAGAAGGATTCTTTCTTACAATCATTATAGCAATCATAGAAGATATATATAAATGAAAATAAAGCTAAAGCTGAAAATGAGAAGACTAGGAAAGCTATAATAGGACACCTTAAGAAAGGCAAGTATGGCGAACTTATTGAATTTCTTGATAAAAAAGGTATTCTTAATGATATTAACTTCCAACTTGAATCAGTTGATATATAGAGAATAAGTGATGGTAGAGGGGGTTATATATATACTGGTCCTTTTGTTCAAGTATTAAAATCAGGTGAAAGAAGAATTTACAGAGCTTCTTATGATGCTGAAAGTAAGACTGTTAAGATAAACACTAATGCTCTTTATGGTGATGGTAGTGCAGATATGGTATTATTACATGAAATACTCCACCATGTTACTGTATCTTAGATACAACATAAACTAGAATTTAGGAATGCTATAAACGAAATTATAGATGCTTATGCAAAAGTATATCCAGTAAAAGCTCAAGAGTATTATACTGAACATGGTCTTGAGGAATTTATTGCTGATGTATGGACTGATACTAGCTTAATGGAGGATTTAAGTACTATTAAAGCTACAAAGAAAGTTACATTATTAGATAAACTAAGAAATATTCTTAAGAAAATATACACTAGACTGTTCAGTAAAAATAATACTTTATTAGAACAAGCTTCAGCTTTAACACTTGATATAATAAATAACCCTGTATTGCTTAATGGTGAAGGTACCTTCTATGAGAATCTTAATGAATCACAACCTCAATAGGTTACATATGAATATGGAGGATATAGAAGAACTTATACCATAAGAGGAAGTCATATATTTAATGATAAAGGTTAGGAAGTATTTAAGGAAGGAGCAACAAATGAAGGCAGTGATAGAATAAAAATATTTGCAAACCTAGCAGTAAAACAAGGAAGAGCCGTTATAGTCGAGCATAAAGGTAATTAGTATGTAGTGAATAGAGACAATAAGATTGTTTCTGTCAGAACTGGTAAATTAATGCAATGGGGAGAAGAAAATGGAGATGGAAGAGATATTATCAGTTTAGCATAGGATAAATTCAGAGAACTTGATAGTGCTAGGGATGCTTCTACTCAATATAGAAGCACTAATGACTTATTACAAAGAGAACTTGAGAGAGATGCTTTTAGATTTGAAAGATAGGAGTTAGAGCAATCAAATACTGAACAACAATCTACTCAACCTACTTCTCAGCAACAACAAGTTTCTATTCTTCCTGGTCCAGAAACTAAAATGGATATTTGGTGGGGCACAGGAAAAAATGACCCTAATAGACAAAATGCTGATTTAAGTAATTTTGCTGAAAGGCCTTTTGAACCTTTTGAATATATATTTAAAAATTTAGGTTTATCTTATTGGATAAATTTAAAAGGAACACAACCTTCTGTTGAAGTTGCTTTTCAGACAGCAAAAACATTTTATGCTGCACAAAATGCAGAAAATGAAAAAATATATAGGGAATTGATTAATGATTATAAGCCAGTATCTCCTAGTAGAGCGAGATAGCTTGGTAAATCATTAAAAGATTTTGATTCAGAAGCTTGGGATAAAGATTCAAGTAAAATAATGAAAGCTCTAATCAAAGCTTCATTTGAACAAAATCCTCAAGCTCTTCAAAGACTTCTTGCTACAGGTAATGCTACTCTTACTCATACACAAGACAAAGGTAAATGGGGTACTGAGTTTCCTAAACTTCTTATGGAAGTGAGAGAAGAATTAAGAGGAAAACAACCTGTTTAGACTGAACAACCTAAACAAAAAAGAATTGTAAGTAGTGGTAAAGGAGCAATATAGCTTACATAGGAACAATAGGATGCAGTTAATGATACTTTAAAGTTCATTAAGAAGAAACTTAGTGGAGAAAATACTGATGGAAAGAAGTATATTACCATACAAGGTAAAGCAGGAACTGGTAAGACTACAATAATAAGGAATATAATAAAGGAACTTAAGGCTAAGCATCCTACAATGAAGATAGCTGTATCTGCACTTAGTGGAAAAGCTGTTAATTTACTACATAATAAGGTGAAGGATTTTGGAGTAAAGAAGGAAACTTTATATACTCTTGCTGGGGCAAATTATGGAATGAGTGAGGATGAATTTGCAATAAATCCTAATAAACAAAGATTTAAAAATTATGACTTAATATTTGTAGATGAAGCCTCAATGGTTGCCCCAAAGATACTTGAACAAATGGATAGTGTGAAAGATACAATTATAGTATTTTTGGGCGATTATGGACAATTAAGACCAATAGATAAAGCTAAAGGAATTTCAAGTAAATCAGGAGTCTTTTCTAGAGAGGATATATAGGTGGATACTCTAACTGAAAGGATTAGATAGGGAGAAAATTCTCCTATATTGTCTTATGCTGACAAGTTTTGGGATATTGCTACTGGTAAATCAAATTCATCAATAAATAGTGTAAGTGCTGAAAAAACAGTAGTGACTCCAAATGGAGCATTATTATTCAATACTGATAACATTAAGGTAAGAGAGAGAATTATTGAAGCTTTCAGATATGGTGTTAACCATGAGAATCCTAATTATATTAAGATAATTGCTCCATTTAGAGAACAAGTAGACGAATTCAATAATCTTATTCACCAAGCTTTATTCCCAAATAATCCAAATGAATTATGTAAAGGAGAATTAATTATTTTTGATAGTCCATATACAATTCCAAATACTAGAATATCAATAGATAATGCTGAGGAGGGAGTTATATTGGATGTGAGTTCAGTATTGAAATCAGAAGAACCTAATGGAGATTCCTTAAATTATATCACATATTCTATAAAACTAAGTGATGGAACTGTTTAGGCAGTAAATGTTATTGCTGATAAACAAAGTATGGATAAATAGAATAGGTATTTAAGTGAATTAAAAAGAAAGGCTATTTCTACACAAAATTCATCTGACTGGAGTGACTATTATGCATAGAAAAACAAATATGCACAAATAAGTATGAGCTATGCTATTACTACGCATAAAGCATAGGGTTCTACTTATGATATTGCAGTATATGAAAAAGAGCAAATAAAAACTAGAGGCAATGCTTGGGGAAATCAAGGAAAAGCCGAGAATATATATACTGGTCTTACAAGAAGCAGAAATATTACTATGGTTCTTGAAGAAGGTTCTGACGATGCTTTTGGTGGTTCACTTGTTGAATTAAGTACAAATATAGACTAGAGTAAGGGAATATCAGGTTTTGATGATGACTTACAAACAATAAACAACGAGGAAGTCACAGAAGAAACTAATGAACCAAATATAAACAATTACATTTTATTGTCTGGAGGAGCCTATGGTGCTGATACCTATTGGGATTAGATAGGCAGAGAATTTGGATTAACCAATGCTATACATTTTACTCCTTATACAACAAGTGTGAAAAGTGCTACATTAAAACAAAATGGTGTTAAAGGAACTGAAGTAAATGAATAGAATTTAAGAAGAGGAGCAGAATTTATAAACAGAATTCTTGGAGAGAATATAGATTACAGAACGGTAACAGGAGAATTAATTGCCAGAAACTTTTGGTAGATTTCAAATTCAGACTCTGTGTTTGCTATAGGAACTTTCTTTGATGATAATAGAACTACTGTAACTGGTGGTACAAATTATGCTGTATAGCTTGGAATAAAGATGACTGATAAACAAAGAGATGTGTTTGTCTTTGATATTTCAACTGAACATTGGTATCAGTATGATAGAGTAATTGGAAAGTTTATTGAATGTGATATTCCTACTTTAACACAAAAATTTGCAGGAGTAGGTACTAGAGATATACAAAAATATCCAAAATACAATAAAAATAGGCAAATAGTAGATAACCCCCAGTATGTTGGGGATGCAAAGGCACTTGTTGCAATGCAGGCAATAAGAGATGTTTATGAGAAAACCTTTGGTAAAACAAAGGAAATGATTATAAATGAGCAAACCACTGCATTAAATTAGGAAGGTATTCCTACAGGTATGGAAATAAAAGACTCGGATGACACTGTGTTCTATTCTACTTTTGGAAACAATCTTAAGGCGAGAGTGAATGCTCTTGTAAGAGATTTCCAAAACCATACCGAATATCTTAGAAAAGAAAAAAGAAAAGAACTTGCTTAGGAAAGTCATTTACCTGAAACTACAGAGGAAAGAAGGAAAAAAATAAACAGATAGATAAGAAAACTTAAAAACTAGTATACTCCTTTATCTACAATAGTAAATATTATAGGTATTGATAATATCTTAGAATCAGTAAAGAAGGGCTATCAAGAAAGAGTTAAAAATGCAAAGACTGATTATGCAGCTAGGGAAAATCAAAAAATAGTAGATAATTTTGATAGATTAGTCGAAGAAGCAGTTTTCACATTTGAGCTTATATTAGATATAAAGCTTGAAAGTAAAGGTAAAGAAAAACAAGTAAGTGATATATAGGCAGAAGAATAGGAAACTAATCAAGAAGGAGAGAATTCTGCTGGTTATAATGAAATCACTGGATTTAATGTGAAATAGGCAAATCCTTATAGAACAACTTCAACAATAGTTCTTAATATTATAAAGAATATTAAGGACATGAAGGCTGATAATACTCCTAATCAAGATGATTTAGGTAATGAACTCTATCTTGACCCAAGATATGTACATACAGTATTAAAGTTTATAATGTCTGACTGTATTGAACCTGAAGATTTTAATGTACAAACTTCAACAGGAGATTGGAGGTTCCCAATATTAGATAAATATACTAGTAAGTATAAATGGCTTACTGGAATAAAGAAGACTTTATAGAGAAATCATTCTTATGCAAATGCTTTTTATGCTGATTTAAGAAACGATTATTTCCAAGAACTCACATTAATTACACAAAGCGTTGAACAGCCAGATGGTTCTTTTATTAATGTACAGAAAATGATACCTATGTCTAAAAAGACAGAATAGCAGGCTGCTATGGATGAATTATAGATGAACATAAATAAGCATGTTTAGCTTATAACGAATCCTGATATGCAAATGTGGGATTCTTCGGGTAATATAAGCAGAGAACACCTTAGTAAGATTCTTGATAGAATATCTGATGTTACAAAAAATCTTCAATCTTATATGGAAGAAGATGGAAATAATTCTGTATACAACAAGCTTGCTTAGATTCTAAAGGCGATAGGTTTTAATACTAACAGATAGTCTTTACAACCAGCATTAGAGGTATTAAAAGAAGATAATGATACTGTAGAGACTAATATACTTTTATTGTTAGAAAATATAAAATCAATAGTTGGGGATTTAAATGGAAGAGAGTCATTGAAGGACCTTGATATATTTAGTCTATATAATTCTTGGTATAGCCAAATAGCTAATCAAATAGGTTATGTGTCAGAGTTTAATTATTCATCTTCTGTTAGAATGAAGGATGGAACTGCTTTACAATGCTTCTCCAAACCTAGCCATTACTCTACTACAATAAAGAAATTGAAAAATAAAAGAAAAAACAAGGAATGGTTAGAGAGATGGGCAAGAGATAGAAAGATGGTATATTAGGATAGTAATGGTGAGCATTTTTATTTCAGTTGGTTAGACCTTCTTAATGATAGTGAAGGAACTAAAGATGAATTAATGCAACAATTAGAACATGCTCATATGGCTACTATGTAGGATAATAATGGAGAAGTGCAAGATTATAAATCTTGGACTGATGATATGCTATACAGAGGATTTATACATATGTACTACTCTATACCTCAAACTAGTGGTATGAGATACTAGTATGCTTGGTATAATTCTCCTATCCTTGCTGACTCTCCTGCTGCAATTTTCTTTAAGTTTATAAAATACGATGATAGAGAAGGACAGTTCGAGGATAAGATGATTCCTTTGTTTAGAAATATAGTAAAATATGAACTTAATAGAATTGAGTATGTAAGAAGATAGAATGAAAATGGAGGAAAACAAATATAGAATTATAGTAAAAAAGGACTTGAATTCCAATTCTTTCCAGAGTTCAATAATGCTATATTCCCTATTAACCAAGGTACTTCTGATGAAACTTAGATTACTTTAATTCAAGGACTTAGAAGTATTGAAGAAAGTAATATGTCTTCTTATGCAAAGGAGCAAGCTAAAAATACTCTTATAGACCAAGGAATAAACCAAATATTGGATACTTATGTATCAAGATTTATTTCTGATATAAGAGATACTGTCAAACAAGATATTAAGAGAGATTTAGTATAGGAGAAAGTTCTTACAGAATAGGAAGCTGAGAATAACGATATGTTTGAAAGAAAGCTTAAGGAATTCTATTGGAATAACTTGCTTGCTGAAATGAATATAATCCATATGATGGGTGTAGACCCAGCATTTTATAAAAATCCTGGAGATTTCCAAAAGAGATGGAAAGAAATTTATGCAAGTGGAACTAAATTAAATACTGTAGGATAGAGTAATACTCAACTTGCAATATACCTAAAAGATGATGTGTTTCGTTCTAGAGTATATAATCATATTAGATTCATATGTGAGAAAGGAATTAAGGAAGGAAAACTCACGGAAATAGACAAATAGGTTATTTTAGGTACATTTAAGAAGGTAAACAACAGTGATGCTCAGGCTTTAAGGTCCATTTCTTCTTATAAAAAGATATTAGATTAGTAGGGAAGATGGACTGAAGACTTAGAAGAAACTTATCAACATATAATAAGTGGTTCTTGGGATAAACAGGATTTTTATACTGTATACCAGACTATAAAACCTTTCTTATATGCTGTAGTAGATGAAACTGACTCAGAAGGAAATATTCATCATGTTCCTCACCAAAATAAGGATTCAGAGTTTGTACTTATGGCTATGTTCACAATGTTCGCTGGAGAAACCAAGAATTCTCCAAAACTTTTAGGAATGTCTAGGTTCTTAGAAAAGAGCGGTATTGATACATTAATATTTGAATCCGGGGTTAAAACTGGGTGTTCTAACCCAATAGATTTGAACTATAGTAGAATAAAGGTAACAAAGGCTTTATAGGAAGGAAAAATAGTTACTCCTTTAGGAGAATATGCCTTCACTCCTGTAAGTACTGGAAGTAAGGGAGAAACTGATTTTGATAGAATATTAAAATATTTCTACTCACAAAACGATAATGCAAGTAATTTCCAAGATATGCCTTATTCCCAAGAAGAGATAAACGCTATATATGATGCCCTTCAAATGGATTAGGATGAGGTATATAATACATTAGTAAGAGAAAGTGGAATGATAAAATCTAACACTGGAAATGGATATGATTTTAATTATGATGTAGTTAAAGTACTTCCTACTGAAGGATATTGTATAGTATCTCCTACTCCAGAAAGTTTGTTTGATAAAGATGAGACAGATGGTAGTTAGTATAGAAATGTTACTATAGCTGACTTAAATGATAATTTTAGAATGGAAATAAATGGTTAGGTGTTTGCTAAAAAACCTAATGCAGAAGCTGGAGAGAAGGATATTAAAAAGGTATACAACGCTTTGTATGTAGAGAATTTTTTGGACGACTATTATGCTGTAAAATCCATTATTGATGTAAGTGATGAAGAGAGTTTAAAGGACTTTGTTGATAAGATGCTTGAAATCACAAAAGGTAATGAAAAATATAATAGAGCTTTTAGAGAAGCATTACAACTTATAAAAGATAAAAATGGAAAGACTGTTACTAGATTACCTTTCTGTGCTCCACAAATGTATAAGTCCCAAGAACTTATATTCTCATTTATTAAAAATGGATTATTAAAACAAAAACAAACAGGAGGAGCTAGCATACTTGTTTCTGATATAGGACTTACTGATGAATTGCAAGTTGTATATGAATATACTGATGGAAGTGGAAGAACTATAAGTTATAAGGAGGCAAAGAAACTTGGAATTAATGATTCAAATATACGACTAAAATATATAGAGTGTTATATGCCTTTCTACATGAGAAGTGCATATATAGATTATATTATTGAAAAATATGTTGAAAGATTTGATGAAAAATAGGGTAAAATAGTTACTGAAAAATATGAGGAATTAGACATAGAAAGAATGGAGAAGGAATGTCCTGAACTTCTTGAGGCTATAGGTTATCGTATCCCAACGGAAGATAAATATTCAATAGCCCCTTTAAGAATAAAAGGATTTCTTCCAGTACAAAATGGTTCTGCAATAATGCTTGCTTCTGATATCACAGCTCTTGCAGGATGTGACTTTGATGTTGATAAGATGTTTCTTATATTTAGAGAAAGAGAAAAAATCAAGGATAAAGATGGAAATGTGATAAGATATCAAGCTGTTCAATATGACCCTTCACTTAAACCTGAAGAATTAAATAGGGAACAAAGAAATAATTTCTTATTTGACCTTAAATGGGGAATACTTACCAATAATGAAACAATACATATTTTCTAGAATCCTGGTAACTTTGATGTTCTTAAAAAATATTCAAAAGCAGCATATATCCTTACCCACAATGATATAATAAGGTCTATATTAAAGAATGAAAGAACCTATAAGGATGAAAAAGGTAGAGAAAAGAATTTTACAGATGCTTAGATAGACGCTTGCACAGATGAAGTGGTGCTTGAAATAAAGAAAATGTTCTATTCAAATAATACAAAAGGTCTTTCATTAGATGATATAGAAAATTACATTAGTAAATATGAGTAGAAGAGAAATGTTGCAAGTATAGATACTTTCGTATACAACTATATTTAGAATATGACTGGTAAAGCCCTTATTGGTTCTTATGCAAACGGAAGTTCACAACACCAAAAATTATAGGAGTCAGGGTTAAGACTTAATAAGACCAAGAAAACTTAGGATGGTAATTATGAAAAGGTGAATTTCTTTATTAATGGAAGAACTATAGACGAAATAGACAGAATAGATAATGGTTTAGGAGAAAGGATAACAAAAGTTATGGCAAATTTTCAAGCTGGGTCTGTAGATAATGTGAAAGACCCGTCATTAGCAAACTTGATGCAAAACTTAAATACAGCAGGAATTACAATATTTATGGTAAGAGCAGGATTCACTATTGATGAGATTTCTTTATTAGTCAATATAAAACCTTTAAGAGACATGTTCCTATAGGATAAAAGCTATAACAATATTGATTCTTACATATAGAATTTAACTAAATTGTTTAGTGAATAGGAACTTAGTACTCTTGATTACACATCAATCACTACTGCTGACCTTATAAGAGCAATATTAAAACCCTACGATACAAATTAGAATAATGATATTTTAGGACAGAAAAACACTTTGAACACTTTGAAATGTTTATTATTCTTTAAGGAAATGACATTGTTTGCAAAACCTATATCAGCATTAAGCAAGATTGCAAAGGCAGATTCTCCAACAAACGCTTCATCTACACTTGCACAGGCTCAAGCAAAAGTATATGCTGTTGAAGATTTCAAATATAAGTTTTTAGTAAATAAGAATACTGGTAAACCAAAACGAAGTATTATTTCTGGTTTAGGAGGAATGATAGAAAATGGTGCAAGTAAAAAATGGACAAGAAATGATTTGAGGAGAATGATATTATTGAGTAAAATTCCTATGGCATAGGCTATGCATACATTGGGAACAGAATTACCATTATAGATGGTTTCTAAATACTTATTTACTTAGAATAACGATGAAGTAAGAGAAGAACTTAGTTATTTGCAATATATGTCTTCAAGTATGTTAGAAGATAAGCAAATAGAAGATTTCTATAGAAGATTAGTACAGGCTGTATTAGTTAATACTGAATTGTTTGGAGATGGTTATGGAATGTCTTATTTAGAAAAAAGAGATTATTATCTCAATGTATTTCCAAATAAATTCAAAGAATTACTTTCTTCTAATAAATCATTTATAAAGAAATTAGGAGTAATGCAAATGATGGATGTTGACTAGAGAGGAAGAATAGTATTGATAAAAGGAGGTAAAACAGACCCAGCAGTAGAAGATACCTATATTAGAAACTTTGATGAATTGATTGAAGATAAGGATAATACAGAAGCGTTGCAACTTGCAAAGGATTTACTACTATATGCTTACTATTATAATGGATTTGCTGTTGACCATAGTTCCTATAGTTAGTTCTTGAGTACTCATTTTATAGAACAATTCCCTGAATATATTGATATTCTAAGATAGTTAGAAAGTATTACTAATAGAGAATTTATGGAAAGATTTTCCTAGCAATATATGTATAATAACATAGATAAATTTGCAAAGCGTATCAGACCTTCTCAAGTAAAATATCTGTAGAGTCTTCAACAATTTCAATATATTACTGAAGATACTGATGAGTCTGAAGGATTATAGAAACCTGAATTTATAAGTTTTACTAGAAAAGATAGCTTTGGTGGAGAGAAATATACCATATACTTAAGACATGTTGAAGAAGATACTTATGAAGATGTTACTCCTATAATATCTATATTAAGAACTCAAACACCTATCTATAATCCAAATATGTCAATAGATGAAATAAACTAGTATATTATTAACTCCAAATAGACCTAGAAAAAACAAGATGGAGTTGTAACAACAGACTGGTTTTATTGGGAATTAGATAATAGCACTGAAGAAAATTCTTCTGTAAAACAACAACTGGAAGGATAGGAGAAAGCTATGGAAAGTTTACCTGATAGTGAAACTTAGATAACTATAAATAGAGGATATAAACAGTAGGAACCAAAATATGATAGTGAGAAATCTTAGTAGAGTTTAGACAAACGCTTATGTGATTTTGGTGATTTTGCAGATTTTGATTAACAATAAATATAATATAATATGAGTAAATCTTGTGTAGTATCTCCATCAAGAGGTAAAAAACAATTTGAAAGGTTGAAGAAAGATTTGGGTTATGAAAAAGCAAAGGAAGTATTCCTTTAGGCTATCAATCCAGATTTTATAAATGATTATAGGGATACCCTCATTCTTGATAATGAGGGTGTTCCTACAATAAACTCTATATTGTCGAATCCTTATCTACAATAGATAATAGGAGAAGATAACAATATAATACTACAGGATAATAGCTTTTAGCCTATGTAGGACACTCTTGAAAATTTTGAGGCCGTGTTAGAATAGTGCCATGAGTTTAATACGAAATCTCCATTAAGAGATAAAATGATTGCAACTCTTGAATATGATGGAGATAAAATTAAAACTAAAATAAGTAAAAGGACTAAAGAAAAAGAGAGTAAATATAACAACTAGTATTCATCATTTTTATTAAATAGAAGATTATCAGATATATTTGGTAATATTGGTGTTACGGTAGGAATGTTATATGACTATGAGTTTTAGGCAGGAAGAGCAGGAGTAACTGACTTTTCTAAAGTGAAATCAATGGCAAACGATTTTTCCTAGGTTGTAAGAGTAGCTAATAACTATGAAGGTGCTATGGCCCTTAGTGAAGAATTTTCCCACCTTACTGTAGGATTGTTCAAGGATGATATAAAAATACAAAGAGCTATTAACGCTATTGCTCAGAGTGATGAGTTATTAATGGCCATATTATAGGATGAATATAATCCTACTAAGGTATTTTTTAACGGAAACAAATTATTGATGGCAGAAGAAGCTCTTGGACAGATACTTCAAGACCATCTTTTAAGTAGGAATGGAGTAGGAGATTATAGTATTTTAGATAGAACTTTATTTTACTTACAAAGTCAATTTGAAGATTATGATTTTTCAGAAATTGAACAAGCCATTATAGAAGCAGATTAGACTATGGAAGAACTTTCCAAGAATATTCTACAAGGTACTATTTCTCCTACTCAAGAATAGCTTGCAGGGTCTGAACGAGATGTACAATTTAACAGACTAAGTACAAGAATTGATAGAAACCTTGATATACTTAAAAATGCAGTATAGATAGAATCCAAAAAATATAAAATATCCTAGAAGCAAGACAAAAAAGAGAAAATAAGGGATATTATAGCCAAACTTAATAAAAACATAAAAGATAGAGACACTGTAGCTGGTATTTGTGATTATGGTTCTTATATCAATTCATAGATGTAGAGAATGAATAAGTGGCTTAATGACATAAATAATTTCAGTACTGATAAGCAATTTAGTATTCTTAGAGAAACAAGGCAACACATAGCTTCTTGTCAAGAGTTTATAGATAGTGTAAACCAAGCAATATTAGCCGATTAGGAGGAAATTCAAGAATCTTTGAGATTACATGGAAAAATAGAGGAAGAAGAGGATAAGGAATGGCTCACACAAAAAATAAGTTTTTTGGATGATAATGGAAATATAACAGAATTATCAGTATAGGAAGTAGTTGACTAGATGGTATAGATATAGAAACAGTTATCTCAAAAATTTGTATATTATGCAATGCCGTTGTTTTGTAAATTCATAACTCCTTTTGTTCCAAAAGGATTGGTAGATAAGGCTGGTTAGGAAATAACTGCTGAAACTCTTATGAAAGTAGCAGAAAAAGATATTTCATTCTTTGACAGGTGGTTAGACCCAATGAGTGCCTCACAATCAATGATACTATAGGTATTTGATTCTATTGTACAACAGTATAAAGGAGTTGCTAGATTAGATACAATTAAAGATATTAGAGAAATCCAATCCTTAATGAAAGAATTTGATGAAGCTGAAATAAGAGATTATGAATGGTTATTTGAAAAGGATAGAAATGGAAATAAAAGCGGAAATTATATAAGTGAAATTAATTATGCTGAATTCTAGCTTGATTATGATGAAAAAATAAAAGAATTAAAGGATAAATATGGTACAAATCCAACTGGAAATAAAGCTAAAGAGTACTTAAAGGAACTTAATGCTTGGAGAAGTATACACTGTGAAGGGAAATTTGGGTTTCGTCCAAATAAAAATTATTATAGAAATAAAGATTTTGACAGCTTCTCTGACAAATAGAAGGAATTATATCATAAATTCATGTCTATAAAGTTAAAATTAGACTAGAACTATAATATAGTAAAAGAAGGATTAGTCAAAGAACTTTCTTGTATACAAGTAAGAAAAGGAGCTTTTCAGAGACTTGCTGATTCTGCAAAATCTCCACAAGCTTTGTGGGAAAACCTAAAGCAGTTGGAAAAAGAAAGGTTTCTTGACTAGTCTGATGATAATCAACAATTTGGAGAAGTCACTAGAAATACTTTAGTTGATTTTGATGGAAGTGAATTTATGGTCATTCCTGCATTGTATATTACTAAACTTGAAAATCCAAATGAAATATCTACTGATGTATTTTCTACACTTATGAGTTATGCTTATTCCTCAAATAATTATAAGCAACTTAATAAGATAGTGGATTAGCTTGAAATTGGAAGAATTCTTATAAAAGAGAATTTAGAAGTACAGTAGACTAGAGGAGCCAATAAAGTGATAGAAAGATTTAAGATATTAGGAAATACAATAAGTAAAAATATAATAGTATAGAATAGTAATATAACAGAAAAATTAAATGACTTCTTAGAATGTCAGGTTTATGGAAGATATTTAAAAGACCACGGAACATTATTTAATACTAATATAAATACCAATAAGGTAGTAAGTGAGATTCTAAGAAGGTCATCGTTAGCAAATTTAGGGTTTAACTGGTTAGCAAACCTTGCTAATATTGCTACTGGAAAAGCAATGCAAAGGATTGAAGCCGCCTCTGGAGAATTTTTCAATTATAAGGAATTGCTTTAGGCAGATAAAGTTTTTGCCCAAGAAATGATAGATTATACCACTGACATTGGAAAACGCATTAAAACAAGCAAATTAGCCTTATTTGACCAATTGTTTAATGTAAGACAGACTTTTGACCAATAGGTGAAAAGATAGCAACATAGTAATTTATTAAAAAGGATTTTTGGAGAACAAATTGCTTATTTAGGACAAGATGCAGGAGACCATTGGTTGTATAATAGAACAGCCATTGCTTGTGCATTAAGAGAAAGGGTTATTAAGGATGGTAAAGAAATGTCATTGTGGGAAGCCTTAGAGGTAACTGAAGATGGAAATGGTGTAAAAACGATTGATACATCCTCAATAAAGAATCTTGATGGTACAAAATTCGATGTTAACAAATTTTCATTATATGTCAAAGATATAAACCAAAGTTTATTCGGAGTATACAATACTGATGATATGAATGCAGCAAATAGAGTTGCAATAGGCAGGCTTTTATTACAATATAGAAAGTGGATAAAACCACAAATGAATAAAAGATTTATGGCAAAACAGTATAATATTAATTTAGGTAAGGAATAGGAAGGATATTATAGGACTTTGGTAAGAGTAATAAATGAATGTGTAAGAGGAAAAATACAATTAGGAGAAGTGTGGTAGCAAACATTCAACTATTCACCTTCTCAAACACAACTAAAAGATTATGAAGTTGCTAATATAAGAAGGTCATTGTTTGAAATATTCCAGTACTTAGCTGTATGGGCATTAGCATCATTAATTCAATGGCCAGATGATAAAGACAGACCTTGGACATTAAAGCTTGCTGAATACATGGCAAAAAGAGAAATGCATGAATTAGGAGGACTTACTCCAATTCCTGCAAAAAGAGGAATGATTCAAGAAACAATGAAGACTGTGAAAACTCCTATACCTGCATTATCTAGTATAAATAATATGGTGAACTTAGGAGTAAGTTTAATTACACCATCAGATTATGCAAATGAACTTCAATCAGGACCTTACAAAGGAATGAGTACATTGCATAAAAACTTCTTAAAAGCTCCTTTATATGGAGTTGCATAGATAGAACAAATTGGAAGATTTGTTGGTGAGCTTGATACAAGTATTAGCTATTATGCCAGACCTTGGTAATATCTAATAATAAAACAAAAAGGGGAGGTTATTAGCCTCCCCTTATTTTTTGCTTGTTTTTAAAATATTAACTCATACAATATAACAATCTTTCTTTTTCTTCCTATGAAAGCTATTCATATATTTCAGGAGTTATCTAGTGCTATAATAAATAATTCCTCTACTCTTGATTAAGATTTTTATAGGATATTTTATTAATATGATAGTCTAATATCTCAGAGCTTTCATCCTTTTGTTTTTCAGCAAGGTCATTCTTGTTTTTATTTACATAAACACCATTACTTATTCTACCGAATATATTGTTTAATGTAATTCCATTAGAGAATAAACTTGTTATTATATTCTTTAACTACCTGAAGAATCTTGTTATAACATTTCCCTCTTGTGATTCATTCATTTGCATATATCTTCTGAAATCCTCTGCAAGGTTTTCCTCTAACTCCAATCTTGATTTATTTCCATATTTTTTCATTGCTGCATCAAACATATTATCAATTTCTCTCTAATCCATAAGTAAATTTACTACAGCGTGGAAAGCTTCGTGATAAACAGTTCCCTAAGCAGCTTTATTGGAAATATACATTATTCCATCTTTAAACTTACCCCAAGCATATTCTTTATCAGAAGAATTAGCAACCTAGATAAGTCCATTTATTATTCTTAACCTCTCTTGACCTGATAACTAAGGGTAAGTTCTTCTTAACCATTCCATTTCTTCATGCTATATCTATTTTATAGGTTTGGAGTATGGAGTGACTTTTCTATATTTTTCTTCTCCATTTAATAAAGCTCTTGTTCTAGCACTTATTCCTTCTAGATTATCATTGTTTCTTGCAATATCCTATATAGCATCATTAACCAATGTTTTATCACTGCTTGTATTATATGCATTAATAAGATTGCTTCTCTATTCTAATGGAAGATATTGCCATAAATCAAAGCTAATTCCTTCTTCTTCTATAAAATTATCTTCATACCATTGGTATGTTTCTTCTTCTGAAAGAATAGGATTCTATGTGTTTTGTGGTATAGAATCCTTTATACCAATAATCATTTTTTCAGTAATTACCCATTTATCTCCTACAAGCTGCATCTTTCCAGGTTTAATCATGTATAATTTAGATGAGGTAGATACAGCACTAGAATTTTCAAAGGTAGCTACAGGATAAAGCATAACGCTTTTAAAATTAAGCAGTACTGAATAATCAGCCTTATCTAACAGTATTAAATCAGCAGTACTCCCATTAATTCTTAAGCCATAATAAGTTCTTTCATTATTAGTACTACTTAAAGAAGATACGTTAATCTCTCCATTAGAATTAGGAGTGGTAGCAAAAGTGCTTGGTATTATTTTTTGGTTTTCTGTCTATGGAGTAACATTAACAGTCCTTGTTGTATTAGTCTAATTCTAGTTCTAAGTTTCGCTAGGATTATCATAGCCATCTTCTTGTGGTATTTCTTCTAAATCATCAACTTCTGGGACTGATAATAAGTCATTATCAGCCTAAGAAGAGAATGATATTTGTTTTGTAACAGGATTATACCTTAATTCACTTTGGTTATCTGTCTTTGATTTGAAAGGCATTTTAAAGGTACTGTCCTTAGTATAGCCTTCCTATTGACAGTAAGCCATACATCTAATCATATCCTCAGTAGAAGCACTTATATTATTAGGCTTATCTTTTATTTCAAAAGTGTTTCTATCTACTTCAAATTCCTTCTAACCAAAACTTACTACAGTGTAGGCCTAATTTGGATTTTCATCCAGTGTTTTAGTTGTTCTTACTTTTTCTTTAGTAGTATTTCCATTAGAATCTATTTCTTTTATCTTAAACCAGTCATCTACTGTGTATCCTCCATTTGCAGGTAAGTTAACACTAGCTATCTCTCCTATAATATAATTATATGTCTTATTTTCAAAAAAGAGTCTTGTGTCATTTATTTTAGATAAAGCTATGTTTATCTGCATATTCTAGGAATACAATCTGTTAAGGAAATCATCTATGTTTATACCTTCTTTTTTATTAAAAGAATAGAAAGGTTCAGATGTAGTAGCCACTCTCTTACCACTAATAGTATTACTTCCTATGTGGATATAGACAGTCTCAGAAGAGGAAGAATCATCATAACCAAAATTCTATTTACCAAAGATAAGGTTAAGACCCTCTTTTAATGTTTTTAAGTTCTTATTCTTATTATAGTTCTCAAGTAAGTTTACTACATATCTATGTATAGTACTATCCTATATTTCCTTTGTAAACTTTGGAGTACTAAAAGGTATTGGAAGATATGGTTTTCTCTCTGAAGATGTGTATACTATAACCTCTGCTTTACCAGTAGGGGCTTTTACTGGTTGAAGAATTTTTGAGAATTCTTTAGGGTTGAATACTCCAGAAAGCACAAACGATGGGTTGTTTATATCCTGTGATTTGTTAATTGCAAGTTTTAATTTATTACCAAATACATCATTTAATGGAAGTCTTTGTGCTTGATATAAAGGTTTTCCTATAAGTATTTCGGTAACTTTTGATTCTGCTAAAGTTCCATTGCCTTTTCTTAATTTTATATTAGTGGAATTTGCTGATTGATATGCTTTTTCTAACTACTATTGTGCAAATAGCAAGAAATCAATTTGATTATCATTAGCCTCTTGTGTACCTTCTATATACCTTCTTTCTTCAGAAGAATCATCATAAATACCAAGGATAGGAAGATTGCCAACTATATTATCTTTCTCATCGACCATAAACCATACTATAGCTTTCACTCTATTATTAAATTCAGTATCTGTTACAAAGTTTATTTTTTGTCCTACAGTAAGGTTTCTTCTATTTATATAAGCTCTCTTCTATTCTAAATATTTACCCAATTCTATAAGATAATGTGTATATTCTTTGTTGTATGGAGATTTTCCTTCTTTATCCATAGCTTCTATTATCTTATAGAAAGGAGTATTTTTTCCTTCAGGTAAGGAATCTATGAAATCTTTATTCCTATTATAAAATCTAAACAAAGGAAGATAACTCATCTATGGTCTCCAAGAATGTGTACTATCCTATAAAGCTTCTGATTGAAAACTATTTATATTCCTTTCTATTTGTTCAAATGGTTCGTGTTGATTTTCTTGTTCATTAATATTTGAATCTCCGTATAACTCAATAACTTCCTCTTCTGTTTTGCCATAAAGTTCTTCTTTGGTTTTATTAAAATACCATTCTAATAAATCCTATAAACCGTCTATTACATCATTTTCTACTAAAGTAATATAGAAGCTTTGTGTTTTTATACTATCAAGCAAGTCTTTAAATTTTATTGATTTAGGCCCTTTCTTTAAAAGATTATAAGTATAAGCAAGACAATTTGCAAGAAGTTTTTTATATCCTTCTCTTTCTTTATCTGTTATATAGTCATTAAACGCTCCAAAGTTAAGATTATCATCATTTATTATACTTGTTACTCTTTCTAACCAATTCTACTAAGATTGAGATTTTACTGTAGAAGTCCTATCATTTCCAGTAGTATTGTTTGTTTCTTCCTTTCTATCTTCATCTGTGGTTTCTGGTACATCTGTCTACGGGATAGTTGTACCATTTTTTCTATTACTCTATACTGCATAAAAAGTTCTCTATGTTTTTTCTTTCCTTTCTTCAGCTCTTTGTTTTAAGACCTCTTTAGTTTCTTGATTAGCTTCATCAAACTACTATTGTTCTTCTTCAGTAAGAAAATTAACTGTAGAATCATCTAAAAATGGTATTGTATCAGTACTTAATATTCCATCCGAATCAGTTGAATCATCCCAATTATCTATTTGTTTCTATAACACACTATCGATTATTTGCCTATCAACATCACTAAAATCATTCTTATCTGTATAATCTAATATTGATTTTTGTATATCAACAATCTCATCCACTTTTTTCACACTATCGTCAAATTCAGATGCTTGTTTTAAAAAATCATCAGAAATGTTACCATCGTTATATTCACTTAATATATCTTTTGTTGTCTTGTTTTTTACAGCTTCCTCTGCTTGTTGTTTATCCCTGTCTTGCCTTTTTTTAGATTGCTCCTAATCAGTTTTATCTCTTCTCTTCTACTATGAAGAAGCATCATTCAAATATTCATATAACCTTTCATTAAATGTCTTGGAAATTGATGCTAACCTTCCTGCATCCCTCAAGTTTGTCATCGCTTTTATATAATCATCTAAGGATATTCCAGAAGGGTTTCCTTCAGCATCTGACATATATAAATCAAAGGATTCTTTATTATTAAGAGTTTTTAGGTTTTCTAAGTTAGCATATATTCTTGTAGCAAATTTTAATGAAGAATCAGATTGGTTTAGGTAATCTATAAAATCAATAAGTGCCTAGAAATTCTTTTTATATTTATTACCTTCTTCTGAATCATCAGTAGCCTACAAGTACTATTGTATGTTATTTCTGAGTGTTTGGAAAAGCTCTCTATTCTCTTCCTTTATATTATTAAATCTATTATTAAATCTTTTTATTTTCCAAGACAACCATGCTAATTCAGTTTCTTTATCTTTATCTAACTGATTTTCAGTAAGATTCTAAATAGAATCTACAGAGTCCTAAAAATCTTTTATTTCTTGTTTTATAGTATCTCTTTTTTCAATCAATGCTTTTCTCATTTCCTTCCTTCCTTCAGGAGTTTCAGATTTATAGCTCCCATCAGCGTTCTTCCATTGATTGTTTTCATTGTTTGTATTGTATTTTGCTATTTTATCCAATTCTTCATCAGATATATTTTCAAAATCCTAGTCTATAATATCCAATATATCCTATGTCCTTCCAGCAAAATGAAATCTTGATATAGCCACAAAATCTTCATTATCCTAGGCATTCTTATATTCAAACGCATTACCTTCCTCTGCCCAACCATTCATGGCATCAACAAATGCATTACTTGCAGCAAAATGTCTTATTCCATTTGCTCTATCCTACTCATATTTATCAAGATAATCGTTTATAAAGTCAACATTTTCCTAACCAAGTTTATTCATTAGTTTGTCAGATTTTATCTATCCAAACAATCCTCCTGAAATACCTATCATCTTGTTTCTACCTAGCCAGGTGTTTTCAGAGGAGTTCTAGGACCTTCCAAAAGTTGGAGTACCTAATAAACCCGTAAGACCTCCCATAATAAACTCCTGCCATCTTTCCAAACTACCATAAGAATTTGCTAAACCTTCAGTTAATGAAGTAAGAAAAGATTTTGTTTCGTCTAATGCCTTTGGGTCGGTAAGAGCTTTATAATAAGCATCTGGAGAATCTGGAGATACCATATTTCCTGAAAATTCGGAAAAGAATGCCTGTGCTAATTCCTCATTACCTTCTCTAAAGAAATTACCAAAACCTTTCGCATAGGTACTTCCTTTTGTTATCTTATCCCAAACATATCTACCATTCCTTTTTAGTGTGTTTTCTATAACTTCTGGACTATTACTTTCAAGAGCTTCATTTATTGATTGTATTGCTTCCTTTCTAATGGTTTTTCTTGTATTTCCAGCAGCTTTTTTGGCAGTATTAAATCCTTTTGAATATAACTTACCAAACATAAGCATATTATCTAACATTAAAAGAGGAATGTTAGTCCCTAAATCAATCATACCAGCAGTATATGATTTTTCTAATAAGTTATCCTATGCTATTGACCTATTTCTACTTAACTCGTTTATTTTAGCATCATAGATTGGCTTTGTTATTGTGCCTTCATATAATTGTTTATCTAGGAGATTTTTTTGTGCTATAGCCTAATCATTCAATTGTGCCATCTAATATTCATACCAATCCCTTGAATTCTAATTAGCTTCCACTACTCCTTCACCAACAGCACCTACCAAAGAACCTACTATATTTGCACCAAGAGGTTTTGAAATTAAACCTAAAGCTTTTAGGCCTTTTACCCAAGCTCCACCACTATAATATGCTCCTACAGTAAATCCTAATTGTTTAATAAAATCTGCCCAGAAATTTGCAGTTCCCATATTTTGGTACCAGGATTTAGATTGCTCCTCTTCAGTTCTATAATTAGGAAGAATATTTTCCATTTCTCTATTTATATCCTACATACCGTCTGTTATTTCATTTCTGAATGATTTAGCCAAACTTTCCATAGTTGAGGCATCTTCTAACCCAGTCCAATCTCCTACAAAAGATGTTGCCATACCTATACCTCCTGCAACTAATCCTAAAGTACCATTAATAAAAGTGGTTCCTGCTGTAACAACAGCTTTTCCAAGACCATTACCTAATTTTGCAAGCGTAGACTATTCTTCTGCCCTACTGTTTTCTATATGGTTTATATCATCCCCAAAAATAACATTTGGGTCATATTTTGATTCTCCAAATGGGGTAGAAGTCCTTGCAACACTAGATTCTACAGGCTAAGAAATAAAACTATCATAAGCTGGGTCAAAACTTCTCATTCTAGTTTGAGCAGGAGTCATTAGCCCCATATCGTTTAATATTTTAGTATCTTCTAAATCTTTAAGATACTACTAGTATTCTTGCTATTGTTTAGCAGTCATTTTCTTGCCATAAGGAGGATAAATGGCCTAAGGATTATTTTCGTCCTACAGCTATCTCCAATCTAACGCTCCTAGTTCTGTTATATCTAAGGTATTAAAATCTTCTGTATTATATATTCCCATAATTATATTTTATTTATTGGATTTCTATATTAGGATTTTTAAATGTAGTAGGAGTAGTTTCATAAGTATCTCCTATTTCACCTACATTTCCCTATATTATATATTCTATATATGAATTTGTTGCATCATATAAAGCCTATGATTTCCTTCTCTATTGTGATATGTAACTCTATATATCAGGATTATTTATGTTAGATAATAAACTTTCAAGAATGTTTACAACCTATCTAACCTCTTGGTGTGTATTTGCATTATTTATCATCTAATGTATACTATACACATCTGCCTGTCCATTGTAGCTTTGTCTGACAAATTCCTAAAACTCTGGATTATTTGAAAGTTGTTCAAATATACTAGAATAATATCTTAGTGAATTTCTATCTTCATTATTTATAGCTTCACTATAAGCAATAGCATTAGACCAGTCATTATTTATTTGATTACCAGCACTACCCTAATGAGGAGCACTAATCCAAACAGTTCTTTTATTGTCTCCAACTTCCCAAATATCTCCTTGTGGAGAAAGTTTCATTCCCATTATTGTCATTTTATCTAATTCATCTTTTTTAATGGTTTCTCCTGTACGGGCAAAAGCTGTTCCCTCCTAATTCAAGTCAACAATAGGTATTTCCTCTTCACTATACAATCTTTTTATATGATTTTTATAATTATCCTATTTTTCCTTTTGCTGACCTAATGGCACATCTATATAAGAAGTCATCATTAAATCAGCAAAGTCATAGTTACTTTGTTCTCCGCTTATATACCCTGTTAATAGCTCTTCTATATCTTCTTTTGTCATATCTGAAGTAATATTAAGTGAGGATACTATATTCTACAAGTATTCATCTTTACTTACATCTTCTCTTGAACCTGATAAAGCCATACTTTCGTGTGGTCCTCCAGTAGATTGTGACATTCTAGTATAAACGCCTTCGTTTAATCCTTTATTTCTATTTCTAGTAAAGGCACTTATAACACTTCTATCCATCTTTTTCTCAAGTTGTTTAAAAAGCTTTTCAGACAGTTCTCCTGCTTTATATTTATCATAAGCAACTTTGTATGCCTAAACATCATTATAGAACTTAGAATAGGATATTATGTCATTATAAAATTTATCTGTAATAGAAGTCTTTCCAGTAACTATATCATAGTTATAATTATCTTTAAAAGTATCTAATACTTTCACTTTTTTATCCTAATCTCTTTTGCTATACATTTTATTAACATTAAAGTTAAATTTACCTGTGTTATTGAAAGAATTAGGATATATTGGAGTAGTATTTAAACTATGTTCGTAATTTGCCTATCTTCTTGGGTTTTGTCTAAAGTCAATAGAACTAGCCCCTATTGCACCAGCTAAAGCTCCATTAAGAGCTTCCATAGCTATTCTCCTTTGGTCCTCCTAATTATAATCCAACATATTTGGTACAATAGATTGTACAATATATTGCAATTCTGGGTCTTGTATTAAAGACTGTATATCTCTTCCAGAATAACCACCTTGCTTTGTTATTTTATCATATATTGCATTATAGTATTCTATCCTTCCAGTTTCTAAGATTCTTTTAGCATTAGCTGTCATCATATCTTTAGCCTAATTATATATATCTTCACCATTAATATGTGATTGTCTCTTTGCTTTACCACTTATTATCTCATCTATTGTGGGTTCATTGGAAAAAACAGTTCTTCCGTTTTTGTTTAATGATGCATTCTCTTTTCTCCAATTATCTAACGTCTAAAAAGCCTATGCAGCATTTCCTACACCAGAGGCAAAGTTTCTTCTCATTTCCATAAAATTAGCTAAATTGCCCCTATTTACTACTCCAGTATTTAATAAATCCTAAGATGATTTTTCAACTCCTTTCATATACTTATAAAACCTCTATGCCCACTCTGAATTTGGGTCATTGTCAGCTCTAGCTCTCATTTGGTCTATTATACTAAGTGTCTGGTCATATGAATCTTGATATTCCTTATGCATTGCTGCTAGTTGTGTAGGTACTACAGCTAAATCCTAATATGTATAAGGTTCATATGTACTTGTAAATATTCTTGCCATTTTTATTTTCTCCTATTATTGTTATGCATCAATTTGACTTTCATCTACGCCATGAGATTTTAAATATTGTTTATAAGCTTCAAAACCATCAGGTTTTATAAAAGCGGGCATTCTATACCTTGCTCTACCTGTTCTATCTGTATAATATCCAAGTAAAGCAGCATTAGAATCTACCTAATTAAAAGCAAACTCTTCTTTACCCAGGTTACCAACATTAGTAATAAATTTATCATAGTTAGCTGCTCTAGCTGCCTCAGCAATATTTCTTTCATTATCCCTCATAGTTGCTATCTTTTGGTATTCATTAGCTCTCTAAGCTCTAAGTCTTGCATTCTCTGATTGTGCTGCCAAGGAATTTCTAGCATTAGTAATGTCAATTCCTCTATTATATTCAGCTACTGCAAGTTTATCTTTCTAATCTTGTGCAGCAGCATTAATGTACATATCTCCAATTTGGTCTCTTACTTTAGCATCATTTATAATACCTAAGATATAAGAACCTATAGGATTTACATTATTCAAAGACCTGTTATATGACGCAGCCTGAGCAAGTTGTTGATTTGCTATATATTCCCTATCTATAGGAGTATACTACTAATAACCTCCAATAGGAACAAAATTAACTCCTCCTATATTATCAACAGCTCTTCTATACATATCAATGTTTGAATAATCAGGTTGATTGGTTAAACCTAAGGTATCACTCAATACCTATCCTAAACTGCCTAATATGGGAGCATATCTTAAATAAGATAAATAGTTAGGAAATTCCTAAGTAGTAGTTTTATTTGGTCCTTGAGGAGGTTTCTATCTTTCCGATTCTGAGGCATCAGTATTAGTATTAGTACCAGAAGAAACACCCTAATAAGAAGGTACAATCTACTAAGGCTATCCACCAAAAGGAACAAATCTTCCAAATATATCTCTATAACCTATTGTACTTCCTTCTACCTCTTCTGGGGTTAAATTATTAAGATACTTTCCAAACACTGAATAATTAGGAATATGAGGGTTTGAGTAAGAGGCCTAATCATAAAGAGCTTTTATGGCTTCATATCTAGACTAAGATAATTTATTACCCCACCAATTAATATGTCCGCCTTTTGAATAAATTTTCTCTCCTGTTTTAGTATTAATTACAGTATCTCCCTTAAATTGCCAATCTCCAACAATAGTGTCTCCAATACTTCTACCTCTCTCCTAAGCTTTCTAATCATATTTATCTTTATTCTTTTCTATGTCAGTAACATAGAATCCAGCCAAAGGTAATCCTATTGCTCCTACTCCTATTCCTAAGCTTTTTAACCATTTTGAACTATTTTTAGCTGCTTCTTTTGTAACCTCCTTTGTAGTATTTCCTCCTAATTGAGCTTCCTACATAAGTCTAAGAGCGTCATCTGTCTTATCTACTACTTTAGAAGCTTTCTTTGCTTTACCTAACAATCCTGAAAACAACGCTCCTTCAAGAAGAGCTTCAGTATCTCCGTTTATTATTGCATCAACAGCACCAACAGGAGTAAGATTCCTAGCTGCCCAAGAGAATTCTGGAGAAGGTAAATTATTCCACCAAGTATTCCAAGGAGAAGCTATATTACGCTAGAACCAATTTCTATTATCAGCATAAATCTACGCACCTTCATAATTAGGATTATAGCCTGATATATTCAATACCTTTTCATTAGAATTATAGTCAGGATTTTTCCATCCTACTGTGTTTCCTTCCACATCATATACAGGGCGCAATTCTGAAATTGAAGACCTTACTTCTGAAAGTGAAGAATTACCATAGGTACCTTGTTTGAGATGACCTCCTTTACCAAACATTCCTTCCTAAGCAGCTTGTTCCTCTTGATAAGCCTAATCCTCCGCCTCTTGCTGTTGAGCCTACTGTTCAGCATAAGCCTCATACTCATCCATCATTTCTTGTTGAAGGGCATTAAGCTAATCATTATTAAGACTACCTAAGAATTTCTTTACTTCCCTAGTTTTATTATCAAGTTTAAGTTCTTCCTAAGCATCTTGAAGCCTATTAAGGTTTTCTTCATTAGTTCTTACTGAAATTGGGTCATTAGGTCTTTGCTTTCTATCTTCAGTAAGTTTCTTTGAAATATCAGCAAATGACTTACCTTCATATTTTTCATCAAGAAGATTATTCTTAAGAACCTTTTCATTAGCTTCAAGTCTCTTTGAATATACATAATCATTATGTATGGTTTCACCTTCTTCAACTTTATTAGGCAAACCATCAGGAGCATAACTTACAACAACTCCTTCATTAGGATTCTCTTCGTGAGAACCTCCAGCATTCACTTCCTCAAGACCATAGTCATAAGTACTTAACAATCCTCCTTCAGCAAATTTATGTGCCTTATTTAATTTGCCTCCTTTTGAGTATTCTATTCCTATTCTTTTCTAAATCTCTTTTACTTCATTATCTTTTTTTGTAAAGGAATCGTTGATTTTTTTAAATAAAAATGGGCTACCTATTCCTGTAATATACCCAAATGTTGGCCAATTATTAACAGGAGACATTGTAATTGGAGCAAGAGCAGATTGTAAGATAGCACTTGCCTAAGCTTCATTATTTAAAATTTCTTGATACTCTTCTGGAGTTTTTGTATAAGTCATAGCAGGAGGTCCTAATAAAGCACCTAAAGTAGTGTATTTATATTTATCTGCAAGGGAACCTTCAATAGCATATTTGTTTTTCTTTTTTCCTCCGTCCTATGCAAGATGTCCTCCATTTTTTGTCATATGTTGAAGTTGATTGAAAGCATTTAATGATTGGCTATTACCAACAGTATAGGCAATTCTCTAATCATTTCTGATTAAATCGTTATTTGCATCCTATATGGCATCATTTAGTTTAATTCTATTAGATGTTTCAATAAGACCATTTCCTCCTTTAGCCATAAGTCCTAATACTCCTCCAATAAAAGCTCCAGCACCTCCAGCACCTTTGGCAAGAGTTGCCCCATGCAAAGCTCCCTAAGCAGTAGAGTTTAAAGTATCAATAAAAAATTCTTTAGTTCTTGGTTCTCCCAAGGTTGGTATCTTACTTAACTTGCTTTTATTATAGGCTTCAATCTATGCCATAAGACTTGCATTATCTCCATAATTTAAGTTAAGATAGTTTCCTTGCCTTCTATTCTCTATTTCATCTAAAGCTCTTTTTAAACCAGTACCTGATATATTTCCAAGAAGTCTTACTATAGGATCAGCAGAAGAATCTCCGTATGCAGCTGTATTTACATCGCTAGAATTTCCCCAGTAGTCATTATAAGTTAAAGAATTAGCCACTTTACCAACAACAGGAGCAACTGTAGAATTTATTCCTTCAAATAATCCAGAACCCATAGTAATATTATTCTAAGAAGAATTGTTGTTTCCTTCCGTACTATATTGAGAATCTGTGTTAGTTGTATTACTGTTTATATCTGTATTAAACTTAAATTGATTATCAAAGTTATAGAAATCAGCAGCGTTAGGACTACTTAACATACTGCCATCCTAAGCCAAATGCCCACCTTTTCTATACTATTCTCCCTACTACTGAAGCATATAATCCTTACCTATAATCCAACCAGTAAGTATATCTTTCTTAGTAGGAGGTTTTTCTCCCTAATGTCTCTTTATTTCATCTTTAGCTTCCTTAATCTAATCCCAAGACATTCCTTGCATTAAACCATTAAAAACCAAAGTATTATTATTTTTTGCCATAACATTAATAATTTAACTGCAAAAGTATATAAAATAAGTTTATAATTGTATGATATTAATTGAAAATCAATTAAAATATTAAAGGCTGACATCTCTGCCAGCCCTTAAATCAATAAAATGCATCAACTTTTATATCCCTAATTACCGTTTTATTAGTTGAAGGACTTGAATTTTTCAATCCTATTCTAGTCCAATGGTTTCTAATTCTACTTCCTAAGTACTTTCCATCTATTGAATTTATTCTAGGAATCCTTCCTCTCCAAACTCCGAACTTCTTAATAGGTTTAAATTCTTTCCATTCATCTGTAGGAAGAGGAGTAGAAGTAGTCTCATTTTCATAGGCTTGCTTATCATTGCTTACAGATATTTTATCAAAAGGAAAAACACTATCTCCATCATAAATGGTATCCCCCTTTGAAGTGATATCTATATCTTCATCATTCATACTATTGCTTTGATAATCATAAATATTACTCTTTAAGTATAGATTATCAAATATACAATCATAATTATCTACTACTGAAGTGAACTTAATCCAATAAGGATTAGTCTTATCGCTATAGAAACAATTGAATAATGGCTCATCTCCATCCTTTGCTTTTCTAAGTAACCAAATATTAGTAGAATCATCTGGGTTAATAGAGAAACTTAAATTCTTATAATTACCAACAAACTTTACATAATCATAAAATGAAGTAAAAGCCTGGTATTGTAATGAATAAGCCAATGATGAATAATTATTATTGTCTATCATAAACAATATTTCGTTCATTTGATTATCATAGTTTAATCTATAAATACTGTCTATATTCTATTCAGTCCACTTTTGAATCGTATTATAAGATAAGGCTCCTACAATAGGATTTCTCCTTTCATCATACTTTAAGTTAAACAATGCTTTAGAATAACCATCTTTAAAGAAAATCCCACTAGGAGTGGAAACGCTGCACCATTTATCTTGAAGGCCTTGATTCTCACTTATATATCTCTTACCATTGATAAGTCCAGAATTAACTATCTCGATAGGTACGTTTCCTTCTGTAGGAATTTGAATATTATCATTATAGTTTATTCTTGAAATGCCTTTATCCTAAAAGATATATAGGTTGTTATCAAACCTTTCAATTTTTGTAATTTTACCTTTGTCTCCGTCTAAGTCAATAATACCTAATTCAGTTACTCTAGTCCATTCATCAACATCATCACCATTCTTTTTGTCAAGAGTCCAAGTAATCCTATTTTTATATTCAGTTTCCTTATTATTGAATCTTTCATCCAATATTTTATACTAGAAGAAATTATTCATTTGGCTATATACAGGATTGATAAGATTAAAGTTTTCCTTAGTTATAGCTGTATTATCCATCAATCCCCTATTAGTATCATATCTGCCATCAAGGTTAACCCTTGTTTCAAGCATAAATGAACCAATCTCTACAACTGATTGATAGTCATCATTACTAAATGGATAAGTTTTTAAACAGTCATATCTTTGGAAGAATGTGTCTCCTTCAACCCATTGTATTACAGTATTGTTTGTAGCATTAAAAGGAAGACTATCACCACAAGGTAGCCATAATCTGTTTAAATTCTCAAAACTTTTTGGATTATCATTTGTATAAGAACTTGAAGCAGCATCTTTAAATATATCTGCTATCCAAAGATAGTTATAAGCTTTAAATGTTACTGTAGTAGGATGGGTAGAAGAATCTGGCTACTCTGGGAAAGAATAATCAGTTTCAATTTCTGGAGTATAAATATCCTAAGACTCTGAATTCCAAATTGTGTTTATAGGTGTAGGATTTCTAATGTCGTTAGAATAAATAGAATTTGGGTAAAATACCTGATTTCTATTAAACAACACTTTATATATAGGTAAAGTTCGTTCTATATTACTTTCTTTTCCTATGTTAAATACAAAATGTGGAGAAGATTTGTATCTTATCCAAATAGTATCTGTACTCCTGTTATTAGGAGTAGTAATATCTCCATAAGCTTCTTGTCCTTGCAGTACATACTCATTCCATTTTCCACAAGACTAATATATATCACCTAATGATCTTGATTGTCCTACTATAATAGGATAGCCTGTCGTAGTATCCCAATCCCAATTAAACTAGTGTTCTCTTGGTCTGCTGATAAATAATAACCCTTTATATTCACTATTAGTAGTTATTAACTAATCAATATTACCACTATAATATAAGTTATCGATTAATTTTAATAAAGTAGGTTCTTCACTATTATACTATTTGAGAAAAGTATTTTTTGTGTCCCAGTAAGGAGTTTGTACATTCTAAGAATGGTTTCCTAAATTGTATATAGTTTGTCCAACTTTTATATTTCCTAGTATCTTTTTTATTATAGTAGAAGTAGGCTGTTCTTCAGTAATATTACTTTTTTGATTATTAGCATAATATTTCTCTAGTAAGAATGTATTATTGTTAAAATTGTTTAAATATTTTCTTTGCCACGGATATACAACATAAGATTTCATTATTTTATCTGTATTCCATAGCCATACATTTTTAATTCCACTGTTGTCTTCCCAAGTAAAAAGATTACAAGCATCATCAAACCAACAATTTAAAGCAGATACAGTCTATCCTCCCCAAAAACTCTTTCCGTTAAAAGACTCATCACAAAACCCTTTGGCAAGCTATGTTCCTCTAGTATAGTATTTATGTTGTCTATCCTTTTCCACATTATTCAAAAACAATGGATTTTCAGCAATAATGTTATATTTACCATTAAAATGTGTAAACTATGAAATGCCTACAAACTTAACTTTATAATTTTCACTATCTGTATTTTGTATGTCAGTATTAAACTCTATTTCTGGGGAATTTAATGTACAAATCTAATTATCTACAAAGTAAAAACCTTCATATTTTTGTTTTTGTTCATTTGAGATAGCATCGGCATATTTAGTTGGTCTATCTTCAAAATCATCATCAAAAACTTGTGCTTTATATACATAAGTGTCAGTTCCATAGAGTTCTATAAAAGCTGTAATATCACTCTAACCCTAAAATGAAACATTGTCTTTACTAGTAATAATAAAAAATCGACGTCCTCCAAATGGACTTCCGTAAGCGTCTCCTCCTATTTCTTTAGTTACAGCGTAATGCTTATGTGTAATAACATATCCTCCTACAGTAACCTCCTAAAGAGAACCGTTACTTACCAAGTAAAGATTAGTGTACTAACTATTACTACATTCTCTTACAACTAATACTCCTCGTTGTATGTTACTATCTTCATAAGTATACCAATTTTCCTATCCCTATCTATCACTTAAATAATAATCTGTTTGTATAAGTTCGCTGTCATGATAAAAGCTAAAAGTATTATCAAATGTTCCAATAAAATGACCTTCATAATCAGAAAGTTCATTTGTAACATTTCTACAATCTGGACGTGCAATTATTAAGTCTTCAGATGTAGGACTATTAAGATTAAAATTATTTTGTAAAACATCATCAGTATACATATTTTGTGCTTCACCGTTAGGAAAGAGAGTATTGAATAAAGGAGCATTATGTTTCCACTACACATATCCTGCTCCCCATCCAAAATGGTTATTATCTCCTCCTATAATATGTACCACACCTTGACTATTATTACCATACTAATTAGGTACTGGTCTGTAAAACCAAGAAGACTAAGCAAATAAAGTACCATTTACTCTTTGGTCTAAATTAAATACGGTAGGATTTACTACTCCTTGACATAATACTCTTCTTTCAGAAGGCTTTGGAAAAGATACCACAGGCCTTACTCTTATATATTTACTTAAGTCAAAACTTTGAGTATTTCCTTCAGAATCTACATATGTCTACTAAGCTAAATATTTATATAAATCTGATACCTTTTTTCCTGTGCCACTACTGTGAGTCCATTCTACTTGAGCAATAGGAATATCGTATGTATCAAAAGCATCATTATTAGGCTATTTAGGATATCGAGTGTTTGTGGAGGTACCCATTAATATAGGCTCTCCCCAATTTCCATAAATATCCTACAACTATATTCCTATTTTATAATATTCCTGTCCTTTAAAAGTCCTTATTTCTCTTGAGTTCTTTTTAAGCTGATTTTTATAATCATAAAGTAATTTGTAATTACCAGTAGAAATGTTTAATGGTCTAGTTTCCCAAACTATCTCTTTATTTCCTGTATAAGATTCTAGATTTGTTACTTTTCTGTCAAAAGAATCGTTTTTGAAATTACCAAAGAAAAGCTTGCCATCTTTGTAATTAAAAGTTTGAGGAATAATTTTATTATTTCTAATCAATAACTATTGAGCATCATATACATATCCCTAGGTATTATCATCTATAAAACTCAGTGTATAATGGTCAATATCAGAATAAGGGTCAGCTTCGTCAACAAGGACGGTTGTAAGATTACTTGTCTTAACTTCATTTATTACCTTAACTAAAGAAGTAGTATCTAAAGCACTTCTATATATTGAATAAAACCTTATATAATCAAACTTATCATGAAAATCAATAGGAACATTAAGACTTAAAGTAAAAGTACATCCAACTCTAGTATCAGGTTTTTCTCCCCTATCTTCGTGTGCTATATAATATAAAGGAGTAACATCAATCACAGGAGTTTCCTATGCATTCTCATTAAAGAAAGAATAAGCATATTGAATAACTCCTGCATGAAACATTCCTCCTACATAACCTTTAGTTACTTGAATGGAATTATAATCTCTATATATTTCCTATACAAAGCCATAAGGGTCATAATCTACAGGATTATTTAAAGGAGTATGAATGTCTCTATCACTTACTATATTAATAACCCTAGGCTAATTAATACCATCAATCCAGTATACTTTTTGAATTAACTCTGTTTCATAGTAAGGAATTGCATCTATAAGTCCCTCTTTTGTTAGGTCAGTAACACCTTTTTGAAAATCTAGTGTAGTGCCTTCATATAAAAGAATAAGATCAGTAATACTATTTTCATCAAGAGTAAGCCTATAAATTCTATCTGTGTTAGAAGTAGCATGTGTAAACAATACCAAATAATCATTTAATACACAATAACCTATAATAGTACCCTAAACACTCTAATAATTCAATGAGAGAGGTATTTGTTTTGTACCTCTCTCTGTAGTTAATTCAAAAGCATTAGAGTCCTATGTAGCATTTAATCTGAAGTTCTTGATTTCGTAGGCAAATTGCTGTGCAGTCTTGGAGTTGATAATATCTTTATTCATTCCTCCAAGTCCTACCTATATAAGTTTTTTATCCATTAATACCCTCCTCCTAAATTATCCAAATGTGTATGGTCTCCAAGAGTGTTAAAAGCCCTGCTGTACTCATATACACTTGGTATAAGTTGATTAATCATGTTTGTTATATTCTCCATTTCAGCATAATCAGGTAAAGCCATTTCTGAATTAAGTTGTGCAACTGCTGCTGAATAATCCTTCTCTGTATGTTGAAGTATTTGTGGAGTAATCTTCTGCTAGTCGAATAAGACAATAAAAGCTCTCCATTTGATATAAAGTTCCAAAGCATTAAGAAATACTGGTAAATCAGGAATCAAAGGAAAACCATCCTAATCAACAGGAATTGCTCTATAGGCAACCTGTACTTTACCTTGCTTAAAAGTAGTATAGATATATCTTCCTTTTGTGTTATAAGAAGGATTGCCACAGCATTTCTTAAAGTAACCAGTACTCTTTTTCAATACTTCACATCCATCTTTAACTAAGATTATTGAAACCAAGTCACAAGGTAGAATGCCCCTATAATCATTTATTTCAACCTCAACTTCCTTCTCATCATATATCTAAGGATAACCTACTTTGTTTATAAAATCCAAAGTATGTCTCACACACTACTCTATAGTAACATCCTAAAGCATTGGGTGTCCTAATACTCTAGCCATTACTTCCCTTATTGTAATTAAATTTATATTGCTAATCATTTTATTTGTATTTTATTGAAAACGCATCTATAAGTTTGCCACTGTTTATGTTTTCCTTTACAGTAATTTTTAGCTGTCTGTTGAAACCAAAGTGATAATATACCTTATTTGGATAGTCTATATAATGTTTGTCATAAGTTAGTTTATATACAGAAGGTACATTATGCTTTATCAGGATTTTCTTTTCTTTGGCTTCATTATCTTCCTCCCAAAGTGCCATAGTTCTATTCCAATCAATAGGCATAGTGTTTTCTAGTTTACCATCTATAATCTTATTTTTAGTGAGTTTTTTAGTCACATAGAGCCTTCCCATCTTAAAAGGTATGGTAACTATATTTCCTATTGAAATCTCTTCACAGAGCCTTAAATTGACCTTTCTGATGATTTTTCTGAATAAGATTAAATCACAGGCTTTCCTTTTCTCTAAAGGTAGTTTGTCATATATATCCCTTACTCCAACACTACCTTTAACATCGTGGTTTCTCTTGCCTTTAATCTTTAAGGTTTTTGCCCTGTATTCAGCACTTGGTTTATCAGTCTACATCTCCTTCAATTTGTTTTGCTGCCTAAGACTTCATATTCTATCTTACAAACTGTGCAATATCTGCTATATCATCCTTAGCATTATTATATTTGTCATAGCTAATATACTTAGAACCAAGCAGTTGCTTTACTACATCATTGATTAAAGCTGGTACTAGATAACTTTCAATAGGAAATTCTTTATCCATAATATTGCAATTATCTTGGTTTCCTTCTTTATCACAAGCTAGATTACTTGCTTCTTCAAAATCTTCAAATACAGCAGAAAGTTTTATTCTCTCTAAATATTGAAATTGTGGATTACTGGATTTAAGATAAACATGTCCATCAGGAGCTAATGCACAATATATTATATTCTAAAGAAACTTGTTATAATTTACAAATTTAAGTTTCTCAGGAGTTACATAACACATCATAGGATTACTGAAAAAACTTATAGTAGAAACCTAAGGCTAGCTAAACTCCAATGTAGTGGGAATCTTTTCAACTGACCTTAACATCAAATCTCCACAAGGGTTGTTTATGTTTTCATCAACTGCCTCCAAATTAAGGCATATTGACTATTTGTTTTCTATGCTACTTTCCTTCTTTTGTCTTTCATACTCCTGTTTAAGAACTAGAGACCTATATTTGTTTAAAAGGAATAACACATGCTCTTCAGTAAATGAAGAATCATCTGAAAACTCCTTACAGAGGTCAAGACACATATATACTAATTCTTTTGCTTTCATTGTATTATATTTTATACAAAACCTCTGCAAAAATAAAGAAAATACCTTATCTCTACAGAGGTTTTAATTATAGTTTAATGATTCTAGCAAGAACTTCTACAATTAGATTGTAATGTAAATACACAAGAAGAATTGTCTAACATTACTCTAAGTCTGTTTAAAACTGCTTGATATTCAGGTTTACAAAGTATGATATTATCGTATTCATCATCTATCAAAGCAGCAAGCAACACCTTTAAAGTAATCTGACTATTTACATATCCATAATCTGTAAGAGAAGTAAAATAATTATCCAATATGTTATGAATACTACTAACCATGACAACCACAACCTCCACTGTTTGTTGAAGCAGAACTGAAAGTAGCTGCCCCATGTTGATAAAACTTACACCAATATTTACAAGCCTATTCAAAATGTCCTGCTTCTATGCAAGCATCAATTGCTTTCTTTCTTAATAAGCCATTTACAAAATTCATAGGTATCTATGTGCAATCCTGCTCAAGCTCATTAATGCTAGGCAATAGTCCAGTATATAGAGTACATGGATAATATACTGCAAAAGTCAAGACATTAGGAGTCTATGCACAAGTATGTGAATTTTGGTATTCATCACTGTACTCCAATGATAATACTATAATCAATAAGCTTCTATGTAAATCAGTAGGATAACAAGAGTCATTCAATACCTAATCTATAGCAGCAATATTATTGTCGGTAATAATCTCATCTATTTTATGGGAATTACTATCAACATGTATATTATATATAGGATTACCATCAATATATGACTTATTGTTATAAATCTATGCAGAGGTAATGTAAATGCCATTATCTACTGGGTCATTATTACCTTCAGTGATATCTACATACACATGCAGCTATCTCTGACTATCTATATAAATATTCTTTGTTATTTCCATAATGCTTAGTTTAATAAAGAATAATTAAAAAATAAAGGGAGATAGAGTTTCCCCCACCTCCCCATATTTAAGTTTTTAAGAGTTATCAGTCTCTATCAATTTCTTCAATTTCTACACCATTTAAATTATTCCAAGCAGTGATAAAGTTATCACACTCTCCAGTACCACTAGCAGCAGGAAATGCAATAGTAATATCCTTCTCAGATTTCTGCACTGCATGGTTAGCACCATCCCAATACCAATGGATTTCAACCGTATCATAGCCATACTGAGCATTTGAATTTGCAAGATATGCAGCAGCCCAGTTGTTAGGCCAAGCAGCTTCTCTGTTATAGTCACCTCTGTTGGCATGGTAGAAATATTCCATATCAGCAATCTTCTTGCTGTTTTGGATAATCAGGTTTCCAGCAATCTTCTTAGAGGTACCCCAAGTAACTTCTTCACCAGAGAAGAGAATAGTTGAAGGATTGGCAATAAACTCAACAGGGTGTTGAGGCATCACACCAAGTCTCCAAGGTTGCTCAACTTCATCAATGACAATACCGACATAAGTACCAGTAAGTGAAGACTCAGCAGTATCAGCAGTCACTTCAAATACAGTTTGACCTGAACCAGAATAAACAAAACTTGAAGTACTAATAGTAACATATACCTTCAACATGGGAGCAACATCTCTACTAAGATTCTTTGCCAAAGAAAGAGCCATCTTAATATAGAAGTTACTAGGAGACATACCATAAGTAGCATGAACGGCACCATACTTATGACCCCACACTTCATCAGAATCCCAATAAAGACCATTGATTCTTACATTAAGGATATAGTCCTGACCACTAACAAGAGAGTCACCAGTACTATCATTGTTAGTATCAACAAGATAATTACTATTCAAAGTAATTAAGGATGCTCTTGAAGTATACTTCATTTTATCAGCAGGAACTGCTTTTGTATAAAGAATATGGTCCTCAGGAATGTGAGCAACAGTAGGAAGACCATCCTTACCGTAATGAAGAATTCTGTAATCATTACCTTCTTTTGTGACAGAGATATTGCCCTCAGCAGCAGTAGTGCTATAAGCATTAGCTACAAACATCTGTCTAATTTGATTTTGTGTAAACATTTTTCTTAAAGTTTAGTTAAACAAAATGTGAATTAATTAATTTATTATTTATAAGTTTATTGTTATTATTTTCTTCCAATACTTTTTGATTGTAAAGCAAGACGAACTGCATAATTTACTATCTTATTATGGAGGATAGGGTTTAGTTCACTTTCAGTTATATTAGTTTCTCCTTCAATAGATAATGGAGGGTTTAGTTTCACTAAAACTATAGGAGAAGGTCTTTTTACATATCTTATAAAATATTCTTTTATGTTTTGGTTAGACACTATCTCAACCATATTATCTTCAACATCCAGTCTTAATGCTCTATTATCATTAGCTCCTCTAAAAGGATTTTCCTTTATTTTATGAAATTCATCTTGAGTTACAGGTTGAACTTTTATTACCTTATTATTTATACAAGAATCATCTTTTGACTCTAGTTTTACACTCTCATAAGTAATGAATAATATATCATTAGGTAACTTAAAGAACTTAGAATTCTTTATTATATGATAGTTTATAGGTTCAGAGACAGGTGTACTATAAGTTTTTACTAGGTCACTTAAGTATCTCCTATCTTCCTCAGTAAGTTCAAACATATTACCTAAGTCATTCTTTCCATCGTATAAGGAAATTACCAACTATTCTTGTGCTTCAGTAAGAAATATTGACTTCTCATATTCATCAAAAGCCAGAGGGTCTTGAGGACTTTGTGAATATGCGTTAATCAGTATATCAAACTAATTACTCATTTCTTCAGTACTCATCAGTCTTTCTCCTTATTATTTGATGGAATTACTCCTAAATCAGTTGCACTTGCATTACCTACACCAACCAAGTTACCTAAAGCCTGTGGATTGTATATGGCAGTACAGAGTTCAACCGCCCTTTGAACAATAATATGATGTACTCCTTCAGGAAGCTTGCAAGGTGTTTCTTCACTAACACCATCAATTGATAGGTTATCAGAACTTAAATCTACCAATACTATAGGTGTAGGTCTCTTTACATATCTCATCTTATAGGTAATATTATCTTCATTTATAAATTTACCTATCAATTCACAAAAAGTTCCTGAGATTTCAATGTTTTGCACAGTGTGTAACCTAGCACCTCTTTCTGTTTGTATTTGAGCAACTTGAGGGTTGTCTTCAACTTCTATTTGTTCCTCTACAGAACCATTCTTTGTTATAAGTTTCCAAACACTTCTTTTTGGTGGATATTGGTAAGGTTTCTACATTAATCTTGTATAATCATTATAACTGATATCAATTATTTGATAAATGTAAGGAACCCCATCATAATTTTCAACAACACTTTCATTCAGTGTAAGGAAGTAGTCGTCTGGTAATACAAAAGTAATTGCTCTTGGGTCATAAGGTGAATATTGCTGTGAAGTAACCCTATCTAACTCGGCATTATCAATAAGTGTTGAGAAATCATACTACCTAAGCTATCCCAAATCATTGATGTTAAATCCTGATTGGAATTTGTTTCCTCTAGGGTCAAACTTTGCAAGAATAACTTGGTTCTATGCTTTAGTAAGGAACACACTTTTTTCATATTCATCAACACCAGGGGCTTGATTTGAATTGACTTGATTATAGAGTATGTCAAACTCATTGGACATTTCTGTTGTAGTCATAATATTTATTCCTTACTTTATATATAGTTTAATTATTGTTTTACTTTAGCTTGAATTGTAAGCAACAAGTCTTGTCTCTTAGGACTTTCAAGGAACTTAGCTGCATTTGTTATTGTTGGGTCAGTACTACCTTCACTAAGAGCTTGATTAGTTTCAGTCATATAATAGAAATCCCCTCTTCTTGAAATAATACCATTGTCGACAGCCTGATGAATAAGAGTCTTTGTTTCAATAAGCGGGTCTTCAATTACACTTAAGAACAACTTAGGTTTAGCCTTGATTTGTTCATTAGCCTGTTGACGCAAGAATTCAATCTTAGTTGAAGGTGCAAGATTCTTACCAGTGAGTGTTTCAATGACAAATCTAAGGACTTCTGCATTATCCTTATATTGACCAAATGCAAAATAGCATCTTGAGGTAATACTCATTTCATCATCAGCAGCTTTTGCCTCATCATTTTCATTAATGATAACATATCTATAAGTTGCCTTATTAGCATTTTTAAGTTGGTCTAATGATGGGCAGATATAGTCTGACCAAGAGAGCAACATCTTATAGACCATATAATCATGGGCATTAGCTAAATTCAAGTAAGAGTCTTCCTTAGTCAAGGTAATCTCAACATTACCATTGCCACTTGCCCAAAAGTTATCTTCATCTTTTCTATAGACTGACAAAGCATTATCCTCAAGTCCTAACAGATACTCCAAATAAGCTTTTTCATCATTGGTCAAGCAATTCTTGATAGTACCGTTTGTAAGTCTAGGAGGACCACTAAATGTAACATGACCACCTTCAACAAGACCACCACTTAGAGTATGCTCTGGGTCTTTAATAAGAGGTGAAGGCTTATTAATGAATCTTACAATAACTCTTTCATTTCTAAGGCAACTCTTCAATGCAGAAGTATCTTTTTGTTTCTTGCCTTTCTTTTCAATAATTTCTTCTTCCATTTTATTTTCTCCTTTAAAAAGTGGTTGCGGGAATAGGATTTGAACCTATGACCTCCAGTTTATGAGACTGGCTAGTTACCACTGCTAACATCCCGCAATGTAAAAAGGGGATGAGGTTAACTACCCCCTTTTAATAGATTAAAGTATATTTATCAACCTCTCAACACATCAGGAATGATAGACACCACTCTAGTTGGGTCAAGAACACAAATACCCAAGACAGCTCTCTTATGGACAACTGCACTGTTCTCATCATAAGAAGCATGGTTATTACCCATTTCACCAGTGAATGGATTACCAAAAGGACCAGCCTGATAACCTCTCACCTCAGGATAAGCCTCAGTAGTGCACTTGAAGATGTTTTGTTCAGTACCACTACCTAAGTCCATAATATCCATTCTATGAGAATAAGCAAGAGAACCATCATCAAGTCTAATCTTGTTTCTCACAGGGTCATTATAGGATTGGTCAACCAAAAGGTCAATAACGATACCCATAGGACTTCTCCACTGAGTGAATTGGAAGCCAGCACTCAAGGAGTTCTGATGGTAAGGAGAATTAACCTTCTGAATCATATTGACTGAACTATTATCAAGAGTCAAGTTAGTCCAGCCTTGGGTTTCATTCAAGATAGCCTTATGGAAGTCCATAGCACCACCATCACCAGTAGTAATGGTAACATGTCTATTGGCATAGTCAACCTTACCACTCATTAAGTCCATAAGTGACTGTTCAAGAACTCTAAGGTTGAATTGGTTGACATATCTGACATTACCATAATCAAGCTGTTGATACAAACCAGCTGACTTTCTAATAGCCTTGCCAGAAGGACCAAAGTCCATATATTCACCATTTTCATTTCTGTTGCTCTTACCATAAGCAAGTGCTCTGTTCTTTTGGTCTCTGAAGTCTCTTTCAAACAAGAAGTCAACATAAAGCATCCAGCCATCATAAGTGACCATCTTGCCATCCTTTTCAACTTGCAAACCAACAGCCATCTTGTCATAAGACATAGCACCATCAACTTTGTATTTGCTTCTGATAGTAGAGAATTCATTTCTCATCTGAGCATGAGTTGCACCTTGAAGGTCACCAACCTCTCTATCCAAACCGTTCTCAACAAAGTTTGCTTCAAAGCTGAACTTCTCACCAGGAAGCAGTCTTTCAACTGGAATACCAGCAGTATTGGCACCGCTAAGATAGCATCTATAACAAGTGCTACTTCCCTCATATCTAGGCTCATCCATCACAACAAACTGATAGACCTCATTCAATTCACCAACGATAGTAGCCCCTCTATGCACCCAGTCATTGTCAAAAACCAAATAGAAAGGCTCTTGATTAGCACCAATAGGACCACTAGTACTAGAAGTAATAGGAGTACCATCAAGGGTTCTTGCTTCACGCAAAGGCCAGTTCTTTCTAGAAGGTCCTTGAATATACCAAGTATATTCATCATCAGTCTTAAAGGTCTTGGTAGGCAATTTGGACATCAAAGTATCAAGGGTATTGCCATATCTCCAAGCCATCAAATTCACAACATTCTATGCAGCCTACTGTTGGTTATGCATACACAAGTAGGCTAAAGATTCTCTAGTCTGCAACCCTTTCCATCTTTTAGGTCCAACAGACATTCCAGGTCTCAATAATCCTGCCATAATTGTTTATATTTAGAAATTAGTAATTAGTCTCCAAAAAGAAATTTCAAATCATCGTTTTCTTCCGAATTAGAGTTAACATAGTTAAGTCTTCCAGTATTTACTCTATTGGTTCCTTTGAGTTTATTCTCAAGTTCCTTGATACTAGAAGTCCTTTCCTTCTTAACTTGCTTTTTAATCAGAGGAGAAAGGTCTTTAAAACCATCAGTCATAGTGTAGAACAAACTTACATATTTAAGGAAATCTGCTTGATTTTCCATTTGATATTTCTGGATTTCTGTCAACCAATTACCATCCTTAGTCTTATATGAAGGTTTGCTGATATTGTCATAGACTTTCTGCCTCATTCTTTTGTCCATTCCAATTTCATCGAAGATGCCCTTATCTTCCACGATGGACTTGCGTAGTTCTTCTCCTTGCCTACGCATATCTTCCTTATATTTCTTAGCTTGCTCCTTACCTTCCTCAATAAGGTCGCTATATTTTTGAGTATAGAACTAAACATTTGCTTGAAGAGCCTCAATTGCATCTTCAATGTCAGTGCCAGCATCAAAAGCTTTCTTCACTTCTCTTTTGATTTTTTCTTCCGAATAACCTCTATTCATAAGGTCTTGTGCAATGATTCTTCTCCTAAGGTCATCACCTTTGGCACCTTCTTGCTTTAAAGCATCTTCATCAATGTTGTTAAGAGTAGTAAGGATATTCTCATACTGTTTGATTTCTCCAATATCAGCACCTGCATTAAGAGCATTCTCAATTCTTCTAGTCCTTTCGTCAAGTCTGTCTTGGATTACTTTCTCAAAAGCATCTCTAAATCCTTCATCATCCTTAACATTAGTTATATCCTCGTCACTAAGTTCGGGGAGACTTCCATCTTCCTTAAGGGCGTTAAGCACGGAAGAATAAAAGTTAGGAGAAGAATTGTTACCGCCCTTTCCAGAGCTAGTCTCCCCTTCCTAGTTTTCTTCTTCTCCATCACCTACGCTCTCCTGCAAACCTCCAAACAATTCATCTGGGTTTACATCGGTAATGTTAGTTTTCTGTTTATTACTTTCTTCTGTTACAGTCTTTGCTTCTTCAACATTGTTTTTATCACCTTGTTGAATAACATCATTGTTTGCATCTGCTCCTTCTTCCATACCACCAAATAGACTATTTACATCAATGTCTGTAAGAAGGTTATCAAATCCTAATTCTTCCATAATATTTTCTCCTTAAAATTTTTTGCAAAAGTATATAAAATAGGAATATAGGAAACAATGTTTATTTTAAGGTTAATTAATACATTAATATTAATTTAAATTTAATGCAATGTATTTAAACAAATATAGAGAGCCATAAGGCTCCCTATATTACTTTGAAAGTATCATTTTTAGTTCATCAACCAACTACATCATAGTTTCTCCTGTAAGATATGCAACATCTTCACCATAAGGGTCAAGTCTTTCAGTTTTTGCTATATCATCTACAAGATGCCTTACTTCATGTGTAAGTGAGTTGATTGTCTATTTTGGATTAGTTGTTGGAGCAGTTACTATTACTGAGTGATGTCCTTTTGAATATGTAAAACCAGTATTTAACTTGTTTTCTATCATTTTATCCTTAATTTCTTTCATTAATTGCTTAGGACATCCCATTATACTTAAATCATCAAGTATCTAATCTATGTAATATGTATCCATACCTATATAGATATGTACTCCCCAATCATAGTTTTTTATATCAAAAGTCTTTATAATCACATCATATCCTCCCATATTACAGGGATTCCCTTAGCAATGGTATCAGCATAGAATCTAGTGAAAGCTATACTATCATAACCATCTTTATCACCTATATAGTCATATACATACCTATACAAAGTTTCATCATTTACTAAACTGCTTCCAAAGAAATCCGATTTAGCCATACAATATACATATACTATATCATATCCCTTATGTTCCATCTTAAGGTTTCTTTGCAGTAATTGCTGTTCCAAACTATTCTTGTCAACCATTTTAATGGAATTACCTTCCCTACCTTTCATCATTGAAACAGCCCATTCACACATTTTCTTGCTAAAGTGCCATCCATAATTTTGAAGATAGTTATCCATGCCTGACGGTTTTACCTCATAATTATCTAATCTTGCTTCCATAGTTTTATTTATTAAAAATATAGGGCAATAGTATTCCTACTGCCCTATATAAGATTAACAATCAGTTATTTATACCTCATGGAATAACCTCTACGCTCACCATAGTCTTGAGATTCCTCATCATCTCTACGGCCATATCTTCTGCCCATAGAGCCACTTCTCATACTCATTCTCTCACCATAGAGTTCTTCCATTTCCTCTGCAAGTTCACAAAGTATTTCAGTACCTTCCTTAACCATCATA
>Ga0247608_10000382_pt1 | contig 74584 bp, 71 predicted proteins | sample 176DNAGHGlowgp2_FD_193490 | JGI IMG/M metagenome (GOLD analysis project Ga0247608, IMG submission 193490) | Sheep rumen microbial communities from Palmerston North, Manawatu-Wanganui, New Zealand - 1766 DNA GHGlow gp2 | ecosystem: Host-associated > Mammals > Digestive system > Stomach > Rumen ... | reverse complement strand
GCGGCGGTGGTGACAGCGGTGCCGGCGGCGGTGGTGACAGCGGTGACGGCGGCGGTGGTGACAGCGGCTCTACTAATGCACGTCCCAAAGCTGAGAGCATCACGTCTACACAGAAGAAAAATATTATGCTCGAAATTTACGCGTTCCTTGTAGGTAATTCAAACTCGAAAAGCACGGAGTCTTTCAGGAAGGCCTTGAGAAAAAAATTACAGGGTAATCGTGAAGAGCCGAAAGAAACCAAGTCCCCTGACATGTCTAAAATAATCAAAGCTCTTGAAGATTATAAAGAGACGCTTGACAACATTGAAGAAGCCAAAGACACTTTATTGTCTGAATTTGACGATGAAATCGATTTGATCAAGTCTAAAGATATTGAAGACGAGAATAACAAGACAGGTGCGTCTAATAGAATCAAAGTGTTTACAATCGCTAAAGATGCTTACATGACGTATTTTGACGTATACAAGGATTGTATTAAAGCCCGTGCCTCTCAGTATAAATCATGTTTCTCAGCTGCACTGCACTATACTGAACCTGAAGACTAAATGAAAGGAGGAATTGTAATGAGATTTTTTGGAAACGCTAGACCTATTGGTTCTGGTAATACATTTGATGTTCCGCATGACGGTCTCGCTTTCGCAATGCACGAATCTTTCTGTGATCTGGAAATTTATTTTGGTGATTCCGAAGTTATGATGGCAAATATGTACGAAAACTGGATTATGGACACTAAACACAGTGCAACTCAGAAAGTTGTTATGTACGAAGGCGTCATTGCTAGTGCTTGGAAGAAAATCAAAGATTTTTTTATCTCCATCGGAAAAAAGATAAAATCGTGGTTTAATTCCGTTGTCAAGTTTTTCCGTGCTATGTTCTCTAGCAATGCGAGTTTCATCAAGAAATATAAAGAATACATTAAAGGCAAAGAAGACAAAGATTTTGAGTTTGAAGCTCATGCTTGGAATCTCCACCCTATGAAGCAAGTTAGAGACGACAGTAACACTTTTAGTGATTCGATCGATTTCGATAAACTTGTGGAAAAAATTGCTAAAAAGGCAGGTGGAAACGCTGCTACAGGTGGAAACGCTGCTACAGGTGGAAACGCTGCTACAGGTGGAAACGCTGCTACACAAGCAGAGGAAAGTTGGCGCATCGTTCGAGAATCTGGAGACAGCGACGACGCCGCTTGGGGTGGTACCGACGATGAAGTCAAAAAACTGAAAAAATCTATCGACGCACGAATGTTTAAAAGTTTGAAAGGCGAAAGTGCCACTGGGACAACAACGATCTCTAAATTCAAAACAGCACTTAAGAAAGCTATCACAAATGGTGAAAAGAAATCTTGTAAAGGTTTTGGTTCAAAAAACACTTTTTCCCGTGATGAAATGATTCGATGGGTTGAAGATGAAAAGACCATTATTAGTGAAATAGAAGAAAATGCGAATGCTATTTCCGAAGACGCAGATTCGTATGCTGAAAAAGTATCGAACTTGATCGATAACGTTAATAAAGAACAGTATGATGTTGATGCATATAGAAGAGGTGTAAACGGAGCCGCGTCTGTCGCCAAATACGCTTTGTCATATCAAACGGCGGCTGCCTCAATAACGAAAGAGATGTATCAAGAAATCGTGGATGAATGCCGTAGCATTTTGGGGCAGTTCGTGCGTTATAGTGTAAAAGAATCTGGAAGCGGTTATCGTCATACCAAAAATAATGTTTCATTGATGGAAACATGGGTCAGAGGATGGTAAACCACTTAACGACGCAGTGAATAAAAGGACACACAGATAATGTACTGTGTGTCCTTTGTGACGTTAAAGAAAGGAGGAATAGGAATGTTTAAATTCAAAAACACAGAACCTTCAATTATAAACTCATCCGTGTTTAATGTTGCTGAACCTTCTGGTGGTATAGCGACAATCAATTTGTTTATTGATAACACTGAAGATGATTCGTATAGAACAATGGCTGAATCAATGAGTGCATTATATCATGCGGTATCATGTAACGATATGGAAATTGCTCTTGAAGGTTTAGGAGATATGTTAAAATCAGCCTGTGAGTTTTTCAAAACGATCATTAAGAAAATCGCTGCATTTATCAAGAATACGTTTTACTACCTTATGTCATATGTGACAGATTTCGAGAAATTCATCGATAGATACAAAGAAAATATTCAAAACTTCAAGGAGTTTGAGGTTAATGGATATACATATACTATTGACAGTCAACCCATAGACAGTTCGGGAATAACGAATATCATTAATCAATATAACAAGAATATCAAAACTATCAACAGCAAGGAGTATAGTGATATTCAAACAATGATTTCCAAAGAAATGGGTAAAGAGTCATTAGGGAAACTTCGTAGCACACTATGTGGAAAAACGTCTGGATTTATTAGGCCGGAGAAATTTATTGATGAAATGAATAAACGATTTCGCAATGGAAAAACTTCCACAAGCAACATCAAAGTCAATTCTGGAACAGTGAATAGTTTTATCGATGAATTTAAAAGATGCAAAGCGATGTTACCGGATGTTAAAGAAGATGGTTATAACGTACAGAGTGTCTTAGATGACATGGAAAAATTCTTCTATAGTCTACCCAAATATGAATATGTCGATTCTGATGATAAACGCATAAAGCATTATAAGTTATCGACAGATCTCAAAAAAGGCGATTTTACAGCGGATGAATCGGATGAAGAAGGATATTCCACAGAGTATTACAAAAAACTCACTGCTTATTACAACTTCTGCTATAGGATGTGTAGAGAGATAGCTGGTATGTATACGAAAGCATATACTACAAAAATCGAAGCCATAAAAGAAGCCATCAGTTTCTATACATCAGTTATTAGAAAAGCGATCAGTCCATTTAATGAAAGAGAGACAGATAGTGTTAAATCTTCTAAAGAGTCAGTATCGATAATTCAAGATGGTTATACTGACTGGATGACTGAATATGGTTTGAACGCATTTAAAGGTGAAGAATTATCGACACATGAGAGAATAAAAGCGTTCAATGAACTCAAGGCTATAGTTAAAACAACGAATACATCTTTTAAGTCAGAAATACAATATGGTGGCGAAAATTGTGTTGCTATTTTCAAGGCTGCAGGTCGTGGAGATGCAGAGAAAGATGCTAAAAATGCTGTCAGACTTGCCAATTCCAAATCAAAAGATTTTGTGTATAGTATACCCAAACCGAGTTTTTTCAATAAAGGGATTCTTGTGAATTACATTTGGGTTTATGCTAAGCATAAAAAGAAGATGAAACTTCAAGAATCAGTCGGAATTATTCCTGCTATGGAAAATCTTCCTAAAATTCATGTTGGAGATGTCGACGACTATTCGATTCAAGCTATGGAAGCGATGCATGAGATTGAAGTTGCTAAATGGGATGCTCATTTCCGTGAATATCTCGATGAAATTGATGTTTTGGCCGAAGGTTATCGTCGCGGCTACATTCTCATGGAAGATGTAGAAGTGAAGGAGAAATCAGGACAAGATGCAAAAGAATCCACATTCTCCAAGATAATTGAGTTCATCCACACTATCATTGCAAAGTTTATGGATAAAGCATCTAATCTTTTTAACTCTAATCAAGAATGGTTTGATAAATACTCGGGCAAACTTAATGAAGTTAATGCTGAAGCATATGATAATATTAAGATTACGATGCTTGCATATCATAAACAAAATAAGTACGATATACCTAGAACCAGCGTGTCACCAGATGATGCAAGACTTGGCACTGAGAAATTCAAAACACTTGGAGAAGTTGCCGAATTGATGTACCCCGGAATTTGCAAATTATCTGCCACGAAAGATATTACTGAAGGCACGAAGATATATTTCCGAGGTGGTTCGAATACAGTTGAAACGTATTCAAATGGTGCAGATGTTAAGAAGCAAGTTACAATGATGGTGGAATGGTGTAAAGAATATACTGATACATGCCATCACATAAAAGATCAGATTGATAAAATGACCGAAGAAATGGAAAAGATGGATAAAGCTTACGAAGCATCAAAAGAAGCGTCATATTCTTACGTTCTTTCTGAACAAGCATTATTGGAAGAAACTGGTCTGGCTTGGTTACCGTTTATTGATTCTAAAGGTAATGCTAAATTCCTTGTGCTCAAAGAAGCAGAAGGTGATGCGAATAAAGAAAAGGCTAATAAGGAGAAGAAAGAAGGACAAGACGCTGCTAAAGCTGCTGGTGCAACTGTTGCTAATGATGATAAGAAAGAAACAAAACCTGAGACTGAAGAGGAAAGAAAAGCTCGTGAGAAAAAAGAAGCTGATGATAAGAAAGCTAAAGACGATAAAATTTCTAGAGCTCTTGCTGCTAAATACTATTATCAGGTTAAAGTTAAGGTTGCTACAGCAATGCTCACAATAGCTGAAGAGCGTTTCGTGTCATATATCAAAACATTACGTAATGTAGTTGCTTTGGCTCACATTGCTGCAGATAAAGCCGAGAAACCCGATAAAGCAAAAAAATGATGATTAAAGAGAAGAATCTAAATCCAAGATTCTTCTCTTTGACCCCGTTTTTAACCAACTCCGGGAAGCCCCTTCCCACCAGTAACTCCACCCGATGTGGATTGAACCAATAACGGTGACGGAACAACTTGAGTTTCAATCGCGCGTTTGATTGCGTCGTCTATAGGTTCTTTCTTAACCATATAGATATTTGCTGTTAATGTCAACTGCTCGCCGTTGCGATTGAAGATGAAATCCGTTTTTCTTATTCTGTAATACCCGCTGTAATTTGGATCGATGTTGGAATCGAGATAATGTAGGATAAATTCCTTATTGGGGGTTAGCGCCCACATATATGGATCAAACACAGTCATCCGGACCGTGATGTTTCCTTCTTGTATATCGTTAGCGTATTGAGTCTGCATATAAGGATTCGCGTTAGCGTTGTTATCGACTCGCGTGTTTCCTTTACCACGTTGCTCTCCAGTCCCTTCAATATGAGTTGGAGCGTTGGTCTTTGCATTTAATGCGGTCAAGTTATTCCCCATTATGTGGTCATTGATTGCCGCAGGATTATGCATTGTAACACGATGTGGGTCAGGGAAAATGTAATACTCTTTTCGTTCATCACAGGTTGTAGTACCAGACAGCCAACTTTCTGACAGTTTCGTTTTATTGACAGTGAATATAGTAGTCGGGTACTCACCTTCTTCAACACAGTCTGGATGTCCAGTCTTATTCATGATATATACACAGCGGTAATCGAAAAAAGTTAACGTACCAGTTTGATGCATTCCGTATATATCAGAAAGATACTGGAATAAATTCAACAGGTTTTGAGGTTGAATAATGCATTGGTCTATCGGATCTTTGTTATCTGACGGACTCATGAGTATTGCATCGAATCCGTTCTTAGATAACATATCCGCACAGATTGTAGGAATATCTGTATTTGAATAAACTTTGTTAACTACGTTCTTGCTGTTGACCAAATCTCTCTCGACGTAGAAATAGTAGCTTACACGTTCTCTCACGTCTGCCGGCATATTTTTACCGCCAAGATCATTAACGCTTCCACCAGCGGCAGCAATATTCTGTAAATCATTCACGGTCATATTGTAAATAGCCGCATCCATAAACGGAACGTTGCTTGCGATTACCGGAATGAAAATCGTGTCGAATACTGTTTCGCTACTGACGGGTTCAGTACGAGAACCGGAACCTGACACGTCATAACCTTCACATCTGAGAGCGATATGGAATTTGACCTCATTTCGACGAACTTCAATGAATTCTTTGACTTTTGGATTGACGACGAAATGGATCATAAGCATCGGGTACAAATTATTGTCGTAATCTTTGCCGATATACATCTCGCTTATTGAACCTGGGACCATATCAACAGGTCCTTCAAGTTCCGGTGCCAATAACTCAAATTTTGAGATACGGTAACGATAGAGTTTATGAGACATCGCAGCGACTTCTTTTTCGTACAGCTCTTTTACCATTCAAATCTCCTCCTTTACAAAAAAGTTAGAGAGCATAAATTTTGGGAAAAAGAATCCGCACCGCATTTGTTGAATGCGGCGTCCGATACCGTAATACGGCGCGGACTCTTTTTGGTTTTAAGCTTCGACGAGATTGATGTGGATCAATTTTTGCGAATTGTTGAAATCGTCAATCATTTTTTCAAAGCGGGTTTTAACAACCGGTTTTTCGACGAGTTCGAAATACCAGCGTTCGAAACCGTTGTCGATTGACGGGGTCGCATAAAACGCGTTGAGTTTCTCGATCGCTGTTTCCAGCGAATCAACGCGCATGTCAACGACCGGTCCCAAAGCCGCTTTGGACAGTGTTACCTGTCCTTTGCTTTTCCAGAGAGGGTTGACGCTGAAGTAACGCGCTTTTCTCGTGGCGAAGCAGGGGAACCAGTTGCCGTTGTCGTTTTCCGCAATGATTGCAACATCGAGTTGTTTGGCTTTGTTGTCGTGCAGGTCGACAAAACCATTCAACATTGCGAACGTTGCGATTGCGATTGCCGAAGTCTTTTCCATGATAAACATCCTCCTTAAAGATGTGGATCGTAGGTTTTCGTCAATTTAGTACAAGAGAACTCCTACTAAACTCTCATACACCACGATAATATATATTCATAGGTGGGGGCGATGTCAGATCGGAAAATTAGGTATATTGCTATAATACATGAAAAAGATAGATAACAAAGGAGGGAACTAAACCCCTCCTTAAAATAATGATTTTTTCGAACGTGCAGAATATTGATTCAGTTCGACGACATTAATTGGACTCATCTCGAAATATTTAGAATTCAGATTTTTCAATGCGTCATTCTCATACTTATCCACAAGCTGTTTCGTTATGTTGAGTTGTTGCGGTTCTGAGACCATGCCAAGTTGTCTGTCTAAATCGACGCACATGATACTGTTAGCAATTCGCTCTTTGTTATCATCATTAGGACCGTCTTTGATTGCCATTATAAGGTGTTCTAATCCAATTATTTCAGCTTCACTTATATCCAGCTCTTTGAACAATTTGTGTAATCTCTTGTATATGGTTTTCCATCCACAACCTTTGATCTTTCCGATACCGCGACGTTTATCTCCAACTATGGCAAGAATGAAAGTAATCAGGTATGCAGGAAGTTTGTGTGAATTCTTTATATCGTGTTTCTCTCTGATGATGGTAAAAAGATTCTCTTTGGTTACTATGTAACTTTCGTCACCTTTTGGATACATAACCAAGAAGTTCTTGTTGACGTATTGCAAATCGTATTCGTCTCTGGTTATCAAAATATTCAATTGACCATCGAGTGCTTTAGAGTTGCATAACAACAGAGGAACGAGAGAACTTTCGAGTCTATTTGATGTTACCAAATATACACCTTCCACATAACCCACTATGGTTCTGAGAGCTTTGATGACAGACTCCAGAACCATATTAGTTGCCTCGTAGTTTGGATTGTCGGTGTAATCGTAAATGAATCTCTCGCGATAGTGTTTAAGAAACATCGTATTATTCAGTGTCGTGTATTTATCGTATTCATTCATGAATAGAACGATATTAGTCTTGATTCTGTTTTTGGTAAAGAATCGACGATAATGCCCGGCAAGATTCAGAATGTTACTGATAATGGAAAAATGAAAGTTCTTGGTTTCAGTTTTATCCATAGAAAGAATGAATTCTTCTACGGTTTGGTTATGTATGCAATGAATAATTGATTCGAGATTGATGAATATATTTACTCGATCTATTACTTCTCTAATACCAACAGAACCAAATAGAAGATTCATTTTTTCGAACTTAATCTTGTGAGCATTGAATATCTTATCAATCGTTTCAGATGAACTTGAAATCATTTCAATCCCTTCTTCAGATAAAAAATATTGGGCGGGAAAGGTTCCCGCCCTTAACGTGTGTTTCCTTGTCAGATTTTATTTCGTCGTGATGTGTTCGATGATTTCGCGGATGTCACTGCCGCCATTGCCGAGTTCGCGCAAACGTGCGACTCGGTACATCACATTGCTGCCTTGCTGAGCTGTATCGAGCAGAATGACACGGTAAGCTCTGTTGTGCAAGAACAGCGCACTCAGAACGGCGTCCGGGTTGAGTTCGATATAGCAAAATGCTCTGCCGTTTTTGTCGCGTTTCTGAGACTCGTTCACTACGAGTTTGCTCGTATCGACAAACGGTTTGACAAGCTCTTTCAATTTTGCATCCAAACGAACGTGTGCGCCACGCGCTTTGCCGCCGAGCAATTCGAGTTCGATGTCGTTAGCCGAGCGACCATTCACGACAAGATGTTCCATCTTCGGAAAGATGAGATACATCTTGGGAATGTCGTTCAGTACTGCAGCGCCATCCCCGAAATAGATGTAGCGGTAACCGTGATGCTCGAAGTATTTTTCGAAATACGTCGAAATGTCGCGACTCGTGAACGTGAAGATCGACCCACTGGGATCGAGTCCGAGACGATTGTCGTTCGCGCGGTTCCCAATGACACATCCGCCTTCGTAGTTATACAAACCATTCGGATCGCTCACGTCGGATTGTGGACGAGTGAAAGGTTTACCACCTCCGTCTTTCGGACGTTGCGGTTGCGGATTCGGCTGACGCTGTTCGCGCTGTTGTTGACGCGGTTGATGTACTTGCTGCTTGGGTTTCGGAGTAGGTTCAGGTTTAACCACCGGCTCTGCCTCCTCTTCTTTTTCGAATTCGTCGTTGTCTTCAAACGGATCGGGCAATTTGCTCGCTGCCGATTTGACCGTGCTTTCTTCGCCGACTGCACGGTACAAGCGAATTTCCTCGCTGCTTACTTCCATGAGTAATGCGCCTCCTTCTTTAATTTGTGGTCGTAACCGAGTTTATAATATATACTTAGAAATCGCGTTAAAATACAGCCACTCCTATAGTTAGTTGTGACTGCATTTATAATAGATTAGCGATTCCTTTTATCTGTTGACTTTTGCAAAATTTCTTTCCATAAGTGACCTAACTTGCGGAGCCCAGTTATAGTTATCCGGGCAGTAGACGGGGTTGATCGAACTGACCGTATCTAAGCCGCGTGCAAAATAACACTCATTGATAAGTTGCCCGAATGCATCGATATTTTCTTTTTTCGAGCTGTAACTTAATCCCATCATTCCGAAAAGGTTATTATCATTCAACGCCATAAATGAAGTCCCATGACCGCTTTCGAGTTGTGCAACAGCCAAAGCAAATACGGCATTGACTCCGTATGTGGATTCCATTTCGTAGAACACATGACCTAACCCTTCGAGACCGGTTCCGGCAACAATCGATTCCAGTTCATCCATACTCAATCCACATCGTTCGGTTATTACGTCTGAAAGCGGATAAACCGGTGGAATAAGGTTGACTCTGTAATGTTCGATTTTGCCACTGCTAAGAAACGGTTTGACGTGTTCATAGTAATACGAACTGGGATAGTAATCGACTTTAACGAATCGTTTTTCAATATATGCTGCTTCGCCGATGCAATAGAAGTTGCTGTTGTAGATTAACGGAACAATCTCGTATGTATTGTACTTGTCTAATTGTATCGGTTTGTCGTCTTCAGCAGGCTGTTTGTAACATATCGCGTCGAGTTCGTTTCGAGTGAATAACACGCCGACGATTTTTTCTGTCGAAGGCTTCTCAAATTTGTCAAGTTCGCAGTACGCTCTGTATTCGCCAGCTACTCCCCATTGTGGATTAATGGGGCTGACCGAGATAGCAGTACCACTAGGAAGCGTGCCAATGAGTCGAGCCGAAGAATCGGGTTCGGCATACATCGGAACATCTTGTGTAGAGACGCAAACCAAGTCTGCAAATTTGTCTATTTCTACAAGGGGTTCCGCTTCCGCAACGTTTGTCTGAACAATCTGTTCATCTGTCGCCGGATTGACTCGAGGATTGAAGAAGTTGTGATTGATTCCGGCTCCAATCAGCATCGCACCAGTTACACAGATCGCCGCGATTAGATGTTTAGTATACATTAGTGGATTCCTCCTTTGAGATTGAGTTTACCACTATGTCCGCAGCTTTTAGGAAATAACCGTATCTTATTTTGCTTAAATCAAGCAATATTTGAGTTACACCAAACCAATTATTAAAATTTCATTAAAAATGTACTGGTCAAGATATATACATCGAATCATTGCGTGTATTCTGATGTGAATATCGGCTGATTTGGGCTGAAGACAAAGCGATAATACACTACACAGAAAGAAGGTGAAGAAATGGGTCAATTATTACGAGGACAGATGTTCGGAACAGGTTTTGAGAAGCAAATTTATCATGATAATCATTCTGAGTTCGAGCAGAAAGTCCATAGCCAGTATGCGAAATATCTCAGTGAACTTCCAATATTCACTGAATACTTTCACATAGTTAAAGCATTAACTACGGAAGATACCGGTTTGTTAAACATTGATAAATTGACTGGAGACAGCTCACCGTTCAGATACAATCTCATTAAAGATTTTCCTCTGTTTGGTCTCGAGCAGATTCTTCTCGATATCGAAGATAATGATGATGTTGGTTTACAGACAAACTACGAGGGTGAGGCAATAATTCTTCCACAAACTATAACTCCGTTACCGGATGATGCATTTATTGCAACAGCTCTTGGAAAGAAATGGTTTTTCCGTGTAATCGAAATTCATTACGACACAATTCTTGCGAAGAACTATTACAAGATTAATTTTGTGGTAAAAGGTGTCGATAATGGTTATTATTACGAGGATTATCTTAAGAAGGTAAACGACACATTCATTTGCGTTTACGACAATTATGGAACACAAGACGCATTTCTCATAAAGGAAGAGAATTATGATATTACTAATAAGCTCCAGAAAATGGCAGATGAATTATCAAGGAAATATCTCACTTTCTTCTATAATGAGAAATATAATGCGTTGATGGTTAAGAATCCACATGGTTACAATATGCTGTATGATGCTTATGTGAATTACTTCTGTAATGAGCAATCGATATTTGCTCAGAATCCAAGAAACTTTTGGAATTATAAGTTCTATGTAGAAACCAGACCGGAATTTGAGTTCTTCTATAACGCAAACTCAATTCAATCGGTTGTCATTAACAAAGATTTGGAATTGATTCAATCACCAAGATTTATGCGGTATTATGATACTATTCCCACTTTCACCGATTCAATATTCCAGTTCTATGGAGATTTTGACACTTCCGGAATAACGATAAGTGAACGACATATAAATCCATTTGGTAGACAGATTCATCCGTTAATACCTCAAGATTTGTTTGAAGCAATCTGCTCTAATGGAAACGTTGATACCACAAATTTGATCTACAATGTCTTGGTGAAATACATCAATAATGATATTGAAAGTGTAGGAAAACTTTTAGGTAATTTCAATGACAAAATTCGCGTTAGACCCACATACTTGGATTATGTCTTGATACCTCTATTCCTGTACATTCTTTATCAATACAAGAAGTCTGTTACCAAGACAAACAATAATTATGTTGAGAATGAACAGCTTCGACAAAAACTTAAAATCTCACACTGAAGAATGGAGGAATTTGAGATGCTTAAGACATTACGTTCACAATTGGCAACTAAAAAGGCAGATGCTTCGTTTGAAGGATTTGTCCTTGATGCTATTGAACGCGCACCTCAGAGAGATATCATGCTCGAAGAATGCGATGCTCCGGAATGTTGGCATGAAGACGACGATTACTGCGATGAAGATATTGGCAAGTTGATCGATGCTCTTCCCGAATCCGACATCGATTTGGATAATGAAGCGATTATTCAAGGAATTATTCGTGGTCGCGACGAACAGGGTAACGAGAAAGATATGTCAGTGGAAGAATGTTGCGAGGCGTATATACCGCCCACTGAAGAAGTTTAAGAAAGGATGAAACTAATGGAAACTGATATGACTACATTCGTAGACAAGAAACTTGTAAAAGTTACAGATCGTGGTCCGATTATGCCGCTCGGTGGAATCTATGGACCCACTCTTCCTCAGATTATGACCGTTAAAACGATTGCGATTCTCTTGCAAAAGGGTTATCACGTTACGGAAATTCTGAATAATAAGTCTGAAGTTAAACTCAGTCTTTCGAACTACAATGTCGACATCAATGGCGATGGTGGTGAAGGTCTTAAAAAGGTTAAGAAACCTGATGAAGATATTAAGCCTCTGCCGAAGAAAAATGCCAAAGTCGAAACTCCTGCGCCTGAAGCAAAAACTGAAAAACCTGCTGAAAAAGAATCGGTTAAAGTTGAGACTGCCGTCGTTGAGAATAAGATTACCGTATCAGCGGCTGGAGGTAAGGCTGAAGCCGATTCTAAAAGGAATGGTAATGACGCTGGAGGTCTTATGAGTACCAAAAAAAATAAGCCTAAGGCGGACGAACTTACCTCTAAGTAATTTGGGATTAAAACGAGAAAAAAAAACCGGGGAGCAATCTGATAGAATTTGCTCCCCGGTTTAACCGTTTTTTGAACTGCTGCTACTGATTAGCGGCGAGTTCCACAAGTGCTATTGTCACCCATGGTCGTCACCTCCTTTCAGTAACAGGAGGGTGGTTTTACGTTTCATTTACCTCCCCCCACATTTATTAGATTTAAGTCGCAGCTACTAATTTCACTGCGTCTTATACCTATATAATATATATTTTCGATTCTAAGATATGTCTAAATCGATTTCTCCAGTTCTACTGACAGAAATACCTTCAATTGTCGATTCCAAAACCGTTTTGGTTCTGTAGAATGTGATTCTCCGTACAGGCATCTTCGGCAATTTTCTTTCTCTGGAACGTAAGAAAATGTCAGATATATGAATGAAGTAATTCTTGTGAACATCGTTATCAAACATTTTCACCATAGTTACGATTGACTTTTCTTCGTCTCGATACACATGAACCGGGATATATATCGTATCTTTCATCTTCACTGCTACTTTGAATGCAGTATCTCGCTCAATATCGTCATTGTCTCCACATATGTAATATCCGTCTATGATGCCTCTGCGGTCCATTTCCAATACATCGTGCGCAACACTGGTTCCCTCTTTAATTGGTGGGAATCCAAAATTTTCGACCATGTTTAACAGAGCCATATCACATATCTTATTGACGATGCGATAATTGCTTAAGAATTGATGGATTTCTTCATCGGAGAAATTTCGAAAGTTTGAAGGTCTGGCTAAGAAACCGAAATCATTCATATTACTGAGATTAATTCCATTAGTAGCCCAATCTCTTGGATTTAGAAGTTCATCTTTCATTCGCCAGTCATATTCGCTAGTGAGTGGCCATTGGTCATCATCCGGTTTACTTTGTCTAATAACAAAGTCAATATCGTCACACATCTTAGTGATTATCGGAGCATCAATATGCTTCTTGATTTCACCAAATGCATTTATTAACATATCTTTGTTAGCAACTCGCCGAATCTTTTCTAACATATTGGCGTCGTACACCGATTTTGTATAGAAAAAATTTCTGGTTATGTCGTAGCAAAGTTTCAGGTCTGTGTCATAGACGTAATCCGAAATTCTTGTGGTGTTAAATCGTCCGTTCAGAATATAATCTTTATCGAGATAATTCTGAGCGGATTTCTTAATAGCTTGGTTTATTGCGTCATTTAATCTGTCACTAAACTGACATGAATGATGTTGATGCGCTGGATCTACCAGTTGATTCCTGAAGATATTAGACCATTTATCAAATGTGAGCACACCTTCAGCATAATCAGTCGCGTTCATTATGACGTGTTTTTCTTCCATTGTGATGGTTGGGGCTTCTAAGTAATCTATAGAAGACGATTCTGCTGCGATAATATCTTTATCTGCGTATGGTTTAAATGCCGAATATTTCTTCAGTTTGACTTTCATGTTGTATTGTTTGGCGAGTCTGTTTATATTCGCAGCTAATTGCTTACGCTTTTTTGGTGGGCATGTATGGAAGTACGCAATCGCACTACGGACGTGATTTTCGTCGGGCATTGGAAAAGCTCTATCTTCCGGAAGACCGAACTGATCTGCGGGGAGTTCTTTTCTTTGAGCACTAGAAAGTTTAGGCATCGTTTATCACCTCTTTTTAGTGCTTTGTCGCGAGGGGTAAAAATAGGTGAAATTCGGAGAAAAAAAAACCACGCGGTTTTGCGTGGCTGAATTGTTTCAATATGCGAAAGTCATAGGAATACCCATGTCTTTCAACATGTTGAAACAGCTGATGAAACCTTCTCTTGGTTTGAGATACTCAAACCGAAAGAAGACTTTCCAATTTTCGCCGTAGCGTTTCTTGTAAACTTTTTCCGCTTCTCCGGATTCGAAATTCGTGACGTAGTTTTCGTACGCCTTTTTCGAAATCCAGAACCCCACGATTTTTTGCGGAGCGACAAACGCCTCGGTGTAGGCGCTGTATTCGTCGTCGAGTTTTTCATAGTCGTCAACGATGAACTCCTCACGAATTGATGGGTAACGCTTCCCATCAATCGTGTAGCTCCCGCAATCAACGGAGGCCATTAACGACGTTTCGCCTTTCACATAAACGCCTATTACGCCGAGTCCTCCGTTCATGAGCCTAGATTCAGGCCCGGGTTTCGAGCAACTTATCTCGGCTCCGGTGCCAAGAATGGTCAACAGTTTTTCGAGTGCGACCGCAGGCGACTGCGATCTGTTGACAGCGTTGAGGCCGTGCGCCCAGACCACTCCGTCAGTTCCTCTCGGAACATGACGTGATTTGAGCGCCTTAGCGTTTTCGAACGCCTTTCTCTCCTCGTCGTTCAAATCATCTGATTTCACACCATTGACGTAAATGCTCATTTCAAACATCCTCCTTAAAGATGTGGATCGTAGGTTTTCGCAATTTAGTACAAGAGAACTCCTACTAAACTCCTATACACCACGATAATATATACTTATGGGAGAGGGTAATGTCGGAACGTAAAAAGGAGAAAAAGCCAGAACCTATTAAGGTTCTGGCTTTGTCACGCTTCTTGTTGTGGGAGGTAAAAAATATCTCCTTGAGGGAAAAAGAATCTGTGCCGCAAATGTGTGCGGTGTCTGTGCCGATTTACGACACAGATTCTTTCGTGAATCATTTCCAGCCTTTTGCGCAGATAACCTTCGGAATATATTTCCAATACTGCACCGATTGCGCGCAGGTGTAAAGACGTATTGTCTTGTCAGCCCAACACACAAGCTTTCCATTGTTATATGGAAGTAGTATTGTTTCATATAAACTGATAGTGTTTTTGTCGCGTTTGAAACTGCGCCCGTTGAAATGGAAGTCTTGATGGCTACCATTACAACAAGAGATGAGTGTGTACTCTCCCTTGTCGAATTTGTTCGCCATCGAGAAATGATTTTCTTTCTTGCCTTCGATAATGAATTCTGCGAATCCTCCGTGAACGCAAGCAACCAGCCCCTGATCTGTTACTAACGGGACTGCTTCCATCTGGACGGCGAACCTTTTCAAGAATGACCATATGGTCAATTTCTTTCCAGTATCCGCGTATCTCACATCGGTGTACAACGACGCAGTTCCGTTTTTGACTTTGAAGTACGCGATAACGTACATCGCGCCGAACAGAATTGCCCCTCCTGTGAGACCCCAAATGACGTTAATAACGGAGACGATCGAATTTACCAGAGCGTTTTTCATTTCAAACATCCTCCTTAAAGATGTGGATCGTAGGTTTTCGTCAATTTAGTACAAGAGAACTCCTACTAAACTCTCATACACCACGATAATATATACTTAGGAGGGTGGGCGATGTCAGATTGAAAAATTATATCGTGTCAACATATCATTAGATGCATCTATAATACTAATGTGCGGGCAATAGCTCCACTTTAAGGGAAGATAGGTTATTGGTGACAAACGCCTAAGTTGTACTCGGCTTATATAGTAGACTTCGGATTAACCCGCCTCGAAGTCGCCGCGTAACAGAATTGGCGGCTAGGCCTATCTTCCTGGGAGTCGTTTTTTTTGCGGACAATAAGCCAGAACCTTGTAGGTTCTGGCTTTGTCACGCTTTTTGTAGTTTGTCAGATTGAAATCATCGGTACGGTTTTGTGATGCCACGATTCGTGTTCTTTGCGTTTGCAGTGTGGGCATTCGTTTTTTATAATACCGGTATAACCACAGACCGGGTCGCGGTCGACAGGGTGGTTCACACTGAAATATCCCATATTTGCATCGTGCATGGCTCGTACAAGTTTTTCAAAAGCTTCTACATTTTGGAGAGGATCCCCATTGTACTCAATATAGCTTATCGCGCCAGCATCACATTTTTCATGGTATGGTGCTTCGATACGAATTTTATCGATAGCTCGTATCTTATAATACACAGGAACATGGAAACTGTTCGTGATGTACAATCTATCGGTGACACCACGTATGATTCCATAATCTTTGCGATTCGCTTTTTGAAATGTATTTGCTGTCCCTTCGGCTGGAGTTGAAAAGGTTGACCAATTCATTTTTTCTTCAACTTTAAACTTGTCGGTTTTGTCACGAAGATGTTGGACGATTTCCAATCCGAACCGTTGCGAATCCTCATTCTCTCCATGATGTTTTCCTGTTAATGCTATTAAAGTTTCTGCAAGACCACAGAATCCAATAGAAAGGGTAGCATTTTTCAAAACTTTTCGTATAGTATCATTTGGCGATAATTCATCGCTTCCCATCCAAACGCCTTGACCCATCAAAAACGGAAAATTGAAAACGTGTTTATCTGCAATAATTTGAAAACGGTAAAGAAGATAATCGTGACTAAGTTGAATATAGTGATCGTATATCTCGTAGAAACGTTTTATGATCTCTTCTTGTGGTGCGTTGTTTCCAAGTTGACGTTTTGCTTCGAGTGCAAATTTTGGAAGATTAAGAGTCACAAAACTAAAATTTCCTCTTCCACCAGTTTCTTCAGGTCCATTCACATTTCCGATAACACGGGTACGGCATCCCATCGTTGCAGCGTATGTATTATAATTTCCTGGTTTATAATACTTCAAGTTAAAAGTGGCATCACACGATACAAAGTTCGGGTACAACCTCTTAGCACTCACTTCACATGCACGCTTAAATAAGTCGTAATTTGGATCGCCTGGGTTGAAATTGATTCCTGATTTAATCTGAAAAATCGAAATTGGAAATAGTGGAGATTCTCCCTTTCCCATTCCAGCATCAATAGCGTTGAGAGTTTCTCTTATTGCCAATCGTCCCTCTGGAGAAGTATCCATACCAAAGTTGATAGAACTGAACGGAACTTGCCCGCCTGACCTAGCGTGTAAGCTATTAAAATTATACACCATTGCTTCCATAGCTTGACGTGTCTCTTCTTCAGTGGCATCTTTTGCTATTTCATAAATTGAATGAAGACCATCCCATTCGTTTCGCTCGACTTCCATGAAAACTTTACAGAAAACTCTCCATATTTCTTCTATGGTTTCCCAATAATCACTAGAATTCTTAATGTCTTTATCTTCGACGTAATGTATCTTTGTTCTATCGAATTCTTCTTTGACTTCTTTACTAACCGTGTGCTTGTCGTACATGTTCGATGTCACAAATTGTCCAAATTCAACCGTTTTAGATATAATTTCTTTCACGAATGTTTTTCTGATCCCTTCAGCCATCGCATAATCTTCTGCATTTAGTGACTGGCCTCCGAAACAGTCGTTCTGGTCTGATTGAATTGCCACACATGCTAAAGCTGCATATGATCGAATAGAGCCTGGTTCTCTTATATGACCATGACCTGTTGAAAACCCACCGTGAAACAGTTTCAGTAGATCAATTTGACAACAATTCAACGTTATCATTGAGAAATCGTTATCGTGTTCATGAATGAAATGTTGACGATGTGCTTCAGCAAATTCTTTTGGTTGGGTATTAAGCGCGAATTCTTTTGCTCCATCTGATCCAAGTTTAAGCATTATGCCCATTGGACCATCAGTGTTAATATTTGCATTTTCCCTCTTATCGTCCATCGCTGAGGCATCAGTAAACAAAATGTCTTTATAAGTTTGCATGAGATTCTTCTTCGATTCCCGACGAAGCATATGTTTATATCTGTAACAAATATACTTCTTGGCTATCTCGAAAAATCCGTGTTGCATAAGACGACGTTCCACGACATCTTGAATATCTTCGACTGATATTTCAGTACGATCACCAATATCGGACTCTATCTGTTCAATGATATTCTCAAGATCGCGTTCGGTCATTTGTTCGACGGAAGCGTTGTTAGCTCCAACAATCGCTTTGTAAATTTTCGATCGGTCGTATGAAACCAACGAACCGTCGCGTTTGATAACGCGTTCAAGATTCATAAGCGTTACCTCCTTTGAATTAGTTTAAGGGTAAGTTGAGGAAGAGATTCGAATCTCTTCCTCATTTTGAGTTTATTTGTAATTCTTTCTGAATTCTGGGAGATACCAAAGAGCTTTTCCTCTGAGAACGTCTCCACCGCGAGAACCGTCTATTGCATGAGGATTAAACTTTGGGGATTCTGAAGTTTCAAGATATTCCAAATCCCAGCGTTCACAAGTTGATTTCGGTCCATATTGTTCATGACACCACAAACCATCTTCATTATCTGCAGCTTCTCCATGTGTCATTACATGACCTGGATTGATTGTGAGCCATAATCCTTCAGCTACTGCACAAACAGCCAAAGCCATACTTTCAATCTGTGCAGCGGTTGGAGGATTCGGACCTAAGTCTTTGGTATCCGCATATACCGCACAACATATTGTGATGTTGATAGCTCCACTGTTACGTTTGTATGTTCCGGCGATAACATCAGCAAAATTATCTGTACTGGCATAATATTTGCCATTCTTATCGATATTGATATGGTAGTCGTCAGACTTATTATCGTACCAACCAGCAGTCCAGTGGAGATAAATCTTTGGTTCTCTACCAAGTGCTTTTGCTTTATCCCAAACTTCTTCTCGGGCAGCAGAAGCGAGTTGATAGATTTCTTTAAGTGTAACTTCACGCATTTTCGTTCACCTACCTTTATGAGATTGTCTTGAATATTAAGAGGTTAGAAATGAAAAAAAAATCTCGCCCATATGAGCGAGACCGCAGCGGAGCGTTATTGCTCCAAGAGTTCATTGAGATAAACGACATCTTCAAACGAAAGATTGTTTTCCTTGATTATGGCGCGAGCCCAGTTGATGTAGCCGCCGAAGCAATACTGATCGTCAAAATAGTAGCGAATACCGTTGATGTCGACATACTCGCATTCTATTTCATCATCGAGCGTTTTGAACCATTGGCTTCCGACACTGATGCGGTTGGCGCGTTCGATCCGGGTAGGATTCGTTGCTCCATTGCAAATTATTTCGGCCGCCTGTTTCGGTGTTACGATGTCAACATCAAAGATGCCAACCTCGTGCCAATCATCGCTCACAACAGCATACTTTTTGTAATATGCCGTGCTGATGTAGTAATGCGGATGACTATGGCACTCATGGAAGTTCGGGCACCGGGATCCGATGCACTCACCATCGAAATCCTCTGGTTCAGTGCATTGAAAGTTGAGTATTTGACCCAGCTCGTATCCGAAATCGTCTGTGGTCATTCCAAATCCCTCCTTAAGGGATCGTAGGTTTTTTCATCTTAGTAGTGAGCTGCCTACTTAACTCTTCTACGCGTATATAATATATAAATGTGGGTGGGGGTGATGTCGGATTGAAATTAAACCCTTCTTAAAAAAGGTAATTCGATTCCGATGATGAATCATATAAGGAGGCAAACATCATGAAATTTGGTGGTATTACACTTGGTGGTCGGAACATTATCGTACCAACCAGCAGTCCAGTGGAGATAAATCTTTGGTTCTCTACTAAATGCTTTTGCTTTACCCCATACTTCTTCTCGGGTATTGCGAGGTTGGAAAACAAAAAAAAATCACGCCCGTATAATGAGCGTGACCGGTGAGCGTGACGTGACCAGTTAGAAGAACCATCCCATTTTGCGGGCGGTTTCGCGGAAACGTTCCCAATTTTCGTCGCGGATCGTTGATACCGCTTTGTCTTTGACGCTTTCTACAATCGCATCGTAGACATCGCAGTCCCACTTATCGGGCAACTTGATCTCATCGTCCCAATCCCAGTTCTCAATAAATGTGATCTGGTTGCGGCGGATGATGTCATCATGGCCTGATTCCGGCGGAAAGATCTCGTAGTACTCATCGTACATTTCGTCGAGCTTCGACGAGCTGTAATAGTCGAGATGATACGTCGAAACGAACGCCTTCACGTCCATCTCATCTGAGATGAGCGCTTGGAAATCATCGAGATAATCCGAATGGACCGTCTCGAAAAACTCCCAGTTTTTCGCATAACGTTGATCGTATGGGAGCACTTTCTTGACCATCTTGTCCTTGAGAGAGTCAAGAAGCGCCCTTTCTCTCACGTCGAGGTCGCTGTACTTAATCACTCTACCATCTCCTTACGAGGCGAGGATCGTAGGTTTTTTCATCTTAGTAGTGAGCTGCCTACTTAACTCTTCTACGCGTATATAATATATAAATGTGGGTGGGGGTGATGTCGGATTGAAATTAAACCTCTCTTAACAAGAAGGTAATCCGATTCTAATGATGAATCATATAAGGAGGCAAAACATCATGAAATTTGGTGGTATCACCCTTGGTGGGAAACTTGGTGGTTGGAACATTATCAACCAACCTGCAACTTCACTTCCTCAGGCTCTCGCCTCGGCAAAGCCCATTTTGTTTGGGTCGACATTTACCCCGATTTGGCTCGTTGCGGATCAGATTGTGAATGGTACTAACTATTTGCTGGTCGCAGAGGCAGTTAGTACTACCTTGAAGACAATCAAAAGAATCGTCGGTATTATCGTTAACATTCCGGCTGGTTCGTTTGATGGTGAAGGCGCGAAAGTCGTCGAGGTTATCGAAGATGACGAGCTTGTCGAAGGAACCGATCCCGAAGATAAAGTCAAGGAATACTTCGACTCGATTATCGAACCTGCAGGCGAAAAACTCACTGGCGTCGGTATTACACCCGTTCTTTACATGGGCAAGAAAGTTACCAAAGGCGTCAATCACGTTGTCGTTGCTCAACGCCGCATGATTTCTTCAGACGCGGATCCGGAAGCTCTCATCATTGAGTTCAATGTCTTCAATGGAAAAGCAACTCTCTACTCAATGGAAAAAATTGGTGTGTGACTAAAATAGTTCTAACGAACGAAAACGAACAAATAACCCCGAGATGGATTCAATTCCATTCTCGGGGTTCGTCACGCTTTTTGTTCCGGTGTAATTTTGATTTTCTCTCGTTGTTCTTTTTCGGTCAAATCATCATTCGCAAGTCTTTCAATTAGTTCAAAGAACGCACCATAATCTTTGTTCTCAATCTTGATATAGTGAAAGTCACGTTGTTTCATCAATGCTTCATCTTTGAGTTTTTCTTTGACTTTATCAACGTCTTGAATTTTGTGGTGCATGTTCGGATTATCTCCACCATCCTTAATCTCAACTTCGAGCATTAACGATGGAATGAATACATCCGGAAAGTAAAAATGTTTCTTACCTTCATACTCGTATTCATAAACGTGAGGAGATGGCATAATAATATCAGTAGACGGAAATTGCAGAAACGTATCCATCATTTTGCAGAAGTCTTCCTCAAAGGTTCCTGTATAAGTCAACACTCCACCATCTGAATGCATGTATCGTCCACTAATAGATCGATTCGCCAACATCTTCTTCTGTACATCGGGATTGTCAAGAATACATTCTTTACCATAAACTTTCTTCATTCGAGCCTTAGCAATTTTAACATACTCTTGTTTGCAAGCATCACTACAGAACGCATTGTATTTATTGGTTCTGACATTCCACTCTGTTGGCTTCTTACATATCATACATTTACGAGGTTCACCATTGTGTTCTCTTAAATAAATGAATTCTCCCGGATTCTGGTTTTCTGGTATAAGATCATCATGCTCTTTCTCTACGTGAATTATCATGTTTTCCTTAGAGCCCACAATCTTTTCTTTACATACAGGGCATTTCTTGTAATCCATATGAATTCACCTCCAATGTTTGTTTTAGCATTCTGTCGCTTTGATAAATAACTGACGCTACTAAAAACTAAATTCTTCACCAGTATTTAAAAGAAAGTAGAGGTGATGAATGATGCCTTCGTTTTACAAAGATAACAAAGAGCTTGATTTTGACCTTGACGGATTTGGTAGACAGAAAGTTTTGACAGAAGCGGAATCAGCATACAGACAAATTCTCTTATTACTGTTTTTACGTCCGGGAGATTATCCCTCGTTACCTGAAATGGGAATCAATATCTCGAGAGAGATTCGTTATAAGAATATGGATTACGTTTTAGGTACAACCCTCAAAGAGAAGATTGTCGATCAAATACGCAAATATGCTCCACAGGTAGACATGGTGGACATGAATATCTGGAATTCTCGTTATAAAGGTGAGTATTACGTTATTCTCGACTTCGAATTGCAAGCCGAAAGAACCATCAGTATAGCGATGACTAGAAAGTCAACTTCTCTACTCGATATAAAGGTCGAATTCAATTAAGGAGGAAGAGTAAATGGCAGAGAAAAAAGGAGCTCTTGATGGTATGGACATCAGTAAGCTCAGAAAACAAGCCGCTGGAAGTTTCGAATCTGATAAGTCTGGTGATAAAGATAAAATCAGAACTAACCCGGCGACTACAGAAAACTCAGAAATTTTCCAGTGGGATGACGAGCAAGGTAAAATGGAAAAGGCTGAAACTTCAAGTATCCCCAACATCGGAGAACTTCGTGAACACAAAGCTGACGAATCTACTAAACCGGCTGAAATTGCTAATATCGAAGATCCGATGGCGAAAGCTCGCGCTAACGAAAAGGCTATCACTAAAGAAGAACTTGGTGGCGGTATCATCATTGAAGAAAAACCCAAAGAACCGGAAGGGTTGACAGTCGGTCCTATGGCAGAAGGCTCAGACATCCAGCAACATGTCAAAGAAGCTGAGAAAATGCTTGACGACATGGGTGAAGTTGCAAAGAAACGTATGGCTATTGAAGGCAAAGGTCGTAAAGCAGTCAATACAGTTGTCGAAATCCTTATGGATAAAACCGGTATGCGTAGCGTCGAATTCACTAATGAAGAACGTGAAAAGCTTCGTGTATCTAAGAAGATTAAAGTTGTGCAAGTTGATGAGCATAAACTCAAATCCGTTAAGATGACTAAGCCGAAAGCTATTCGCCAGAAGACTTTGATTGAAAAAGCTTTCAGTAGACAATTCGCTCCGTTCGTTGCGGCGGCGTCTGGTTATGTTGGTAAAATGCGCAATCTTTCCAGTATCGAAATTATTAACTTGATTACCATAGATGAACGCGAAAATATGAATTCTGCTGAAAAACTCAGTCAGAAAGCAAGTCTTGTTTGGTCGAAACTCGTCGAATGTAGCACTGGCGAATTTAAGAGCTTTGATGATTTTGCTAAGAATACCGCGGAAATCGATCTTCCGGTCTTTATCTATGCTCTTACACGCGCTACTTATCCCGACAAAGAAACACTTCTTATGAATTGCGGAAATCCTGAATGTACGAGAAAAGTCCGTGATGAAAACGGCAGAATCGTTACACGTCCGAATCAATTCAACCACGAATATTCTAATACGGAAATTCTCTTAGTCGATCGCATTTCAGACAAACTCAAAGATGAAGCCGAGCGTATTTATCAGGCGTCATTTACTATCGAAGACGCACTTAAGGCTCGCGAAGAAGCTGTCATCAACAAATCTTTCAGATTTGCACTTGGCGAAGACGAAGATATCATTATCGATGTTTATTGCCCGAGTATTTACGACGTTATCGAAAACTTTGAACGTAAGATTGAAAGTTCACAGTATGTCGAAGACGAAGTTTATGAAGGTTTGATTACGACAGCCAGATATATTCGTAGCATTGCTCTTAAGAATGACGAAACTGGTGATTATGACATGTTTGATGATGCGGTTACGATTATTGATATTCTCGCCCGCATGAATCAAGAAATTCTCGAAGTCGTTCAGCAATGCATCACGGATAACATCTTCGAATACATGTATCGTTATGGCTTCAAAGCTTCGTCTGTGGTTTGCCCGATTTGCGGACACGCATTCACAGAAGACGTTGTTATCAGTATCGAGAGGCTCCTTTTTCTGGAGGCTCAACGCCATATGATAAACGAATAAAGGATTATGTTCGTTACTTGGAGGAAACTTTAGAATTATTCAAGTCTGATATTGGTTCCGTTCCTAATCTTATGGAATTGCCGTTTAGGGTTATCACAATATTGCGTGAAGCTAGAATCGAAAGATATAAGGCTGAAGCTAAGCGACAAGAAGAAATTCGCAAGAAACAAGAACGAGAGCAAATACGTAATCAGATATTGAAGAAATGATAAAGTTTCCTCCCTTGTCACGTGGAGGGTTGAGCGAAATGGATAGATGTGAGCTTTTCGCCCAATTAACGAAATCTAATGATGAAAGTTGTACTTTATTCGAAGAGATACTCGATGAATTCTTTGATGAATACAGTTTTTTGTATGGAGCTATAAAGCACAATGGATTCATTGATAACGTTAATATGCGGTGTCTCGATAATCAAAAATCAAAACTAGAAATTGAAGTAATACTAACTAAAGACATAGTGTCCGATTTCTTCATTGATAAAGTCGGAAGTTTCTTAAATGAAAAATTTGCTGGCGATTGTAGCTTGAATGTATCTGCGGTCTGTACTGACACGGTGTTAATCATATTCAAGAAGAGGTGAACACTATGCAACTGAATCTGATGGACGTTGAAAAATTCGTAAAAATTAATCCGACCATGATTAAGGAAGTCACTAATCCGATATTCTTGGATAGAAACAAGACTCCCACATATGACGGATTGCTTTCGACAGAAATATTTGGAAACACGACCAAAGAACGATCCAGAAAATTTGGATTTATCTCATTAGGTGGATATTATTTCCAACCTATAATCTATAAGAATATCCGAAGACTTGACCGACGGATTGATGGAATTTGTTCCGGGAGAATTAATGTAGTAATACAGAAAGACGGAACTATGGTTGAAGATCCCGAGAAAGGTCAAACAGGAATGGATTTTCTCTATAAGAACTGGGAGAAAATCCATTACAAGAAGAATGAATCTGCAGAACACAACGATCGTGTCGATGTGTTGGAGAATCATAAGAAAAACGAGGTATTCACCAATATGTGGTTAGTATGTCCTGCGATGTACCGAGACATCAATATGCAAGACATAGATACCAGAAAGATTGGAGCGGATACAGTTAACGGAATATATTCTAAATTGATTCGATTGACTGCAATGCTAAAACAAGATGCTTCGTTTACTCCGGTAATGCATAACACACGCTATATGATTCAAATGACTCTAATCGAAATATACGACTATTTCAAGAACTTGATTGAGAAGAAGAATGGAATGGTTCGAAAATCTTTGCTTGGAAAAAATGTTGATTATGGTGCAAGATTGGTTATTACATCTCCTAACTACAATTCCAATTCTTATAAAGATACCGAAGTTGACTTTTTCCACGCAGGAGTTCCGTTGGCTAACTGCTGTTCGTTATTTACACCATTTATCCTCGGATGGGTTCGAAATTTTCTCCAAAGAGAACTTGAGTTTATCGGAACGAAATATCCTATTGAGAATAAGGGCAAACTCGCTTTTGAACCACTTAAAGACCCAATGTCGTATTACAACGATGAAATGATTCGTAAGATGATGGAAACGTTCATTTATTCTTTCAGCGGAAGATTTCAAACTATCGAAATCCCGCACACTAACATGGATAAAGTTCATTACGATTTGAAGTTTATGGGTCAAAAATATGAGCAAACAGGAGAACCCAGTCCAATATTCAATCGTCCGTTTACATTGACCGATTTATTCTTCTTAGCTGCGGTAAATGTGTGTGAAGATAAACATGTGTATATCACGCGTTATCCAATGACTGATACGATGGGAACGTTTCCGACAGGAATAAATGTTCTCAGCACACTCAGAACGATACCGATTGAACTTGATGGGAAGTTGTATAAGAAATATCCGGTAATAGATTTGAGTCTAAGTCCGGATGAAATAGCTTCCCAATTCGTTGATACTCTTAGATTCCAAAATGTGTTTTTGAAAGCGATGAATGGTGACTATGACGGTGATACTGTCTCAATTAAGGGTGTTTTTAGCCAGTCAGCAAATCAAGAAGCAGAACGTATAATGCATTCGAAAATTTATGTTCTGAATATGGCTGGTCAAAGCGTGAGAACAACTACAAATGAAACGATTCAAACGCTGTACTCAATGACGAAATTCAAAGAATGACCCTTACTTATTTACCGCGTGCAGTAAAATATATAAGGGCTGGCGTATCTAAGGCAGAGATTCTAGTCTCTGCCTAAATAGCCGCTTAAAGGGAGGTGATGATATGAGAGTAAGACCTGTCGTTGGTGAAGTCTACAAACATTTCAAAGGTAAGGACTATAAAGTCATTGCCGTTAATGTGCGTAACTCCAACGAAAACGACACAAAGACTTATGTTATTTACGAAGCTTTGTACGAAAATCATCCGGTGTTCTTTAGAACGACAGATGAATTCGTGTCTCCAGTGGACAAGGAAAAATATCCGGATGCCACACAAGAATTCCGTTTTGAGAAAGTTAACCGTGTAGAGGATGAAATCGTATGGGATTGATTGTCTGCAAACAAGATTTTCAAACTAAGCGAATCCGCCCTTATGGAATTGAATCAACTACATACTCAGAACTTCGTAAAGGTGATTTGTTTATGGTTAAAAGCTCAGGAACTAATTGTGTTTGTAAGGCCGAAGAAGATGCAACTAAATATCCTGATGGTTCGATAAGCGTCAAACACGGTTTCGTAGTTCTTTCAATTATTGGCAAAGATTCTATTAAGGAGGTTACAACCTATGGCGAAAGAGATAGAGCGTAAATACCTCGTCGACAAAGAAAAATTTGATGCATCGTTGCGTACTGGAATTTGGACTCATTATCCATCAAAACAAGGATACATCAAAATCGACACTGCTTCTGAACCTAATATTTCTCAGGTGAGAGTTTCTATTACGGGTCATGAAGAATATGAAACACTCAAGAAATTCGATCCCGAAGGGAAAGTTTACCGAGCTCCGAGAGCATATCTCAACATAAAAGGACCAGTGTTCGATAGTTGTGTTCGTGATGAATTTGAGTACGAAATTCCTGTTGAAGAAGCGTTTGAGATTTTCAGTCGTTGTGCACACAAGATTTTCAAGGAACGTTATAAAGCGACGATAGATGGAATCGAGTGGGCGGTTGATGTATTCAAGCTCGATAATGATGGTTTGATAATCGCAGAGACGGAAATTGAGTCACCAAAAGTTGTGATAAAGAAACCTGAATGGATTGGAAAAGAAGTCACATATCTCCCACAATATTACAACGTCTCGCTTTCACAGTATCCTTATAACTGTTATGATTTCGAGAAATTGTCGAAAATAGAGAACAAAAAAATTGCGAAGGTTAAATGTAGTTCTTGCCCTCGCTATCGGAAATGTGGAAGTTCTAATTACGACGAGCCGCGCTAAATCAGAAATTTTAGAGGTACCGAGATTTGAATCTCTCGGTACCTCTTATAACACGAGTTTTGCTTGACGAATATCGATATGGTCTCTTGTGGTTCCCAAATCTTTTTCTCCCGGATATTGGTTGTAGAACAGATTGATTGACTTGCAGTATTCTCTCACCGGTTTGATCGATTTGAAAAACTCGATGGGTTTATCGGTATCTGCGTATATATTCAAATTGAGATTATCGATAAATCCAATATGAAGTATTCGTTTGATTACGCCGAGAAATCCAGCTCCATTAACCGCCGAGTATAATTTGTTTGTTTTATCCGCATTATTGAGATGATAATAACACCCAAGAATGTCGAATATTCCCTCCGTGATATTGCAATCAATGTCATTTGCCATCAAGTCATACATTCCAGGAATTATGTAGAGTTTAGAACCCCAGTTACCACTATTCTTAAATACGGGGTAATTGATGTATCTATGCTCGTTTTTCTTAGTATCCCGGAATATGATGTAAGAACTGTCAGCGGATAAAAATCCGACATAGTCATCTTCGAGTTTTTGAGCTACACGTATCGGCAGGTTAACTCCGAAACCATTGATGTCAAGAAAGTCTTTGAGTGAAAGTATAATCTTCAGATTGACACAATCTTGATATGTCAATTCAATACCGAGACGATTTTCGATGTATTTAAGTTTGTCAATGTGTCTACAAGTTTTGTAGAATGGAACGATACTCTTTTTGGAACCATGAATTATATAATGAGATTCAGTTCGAGCTTTCGAATCCATAAATCTCTTATTATGATTCCAAACCGCACTTAACAAACTCAAATCTGTTACCCCAGCGGCACGTAAGAAATCCGAATTCACCCAGTGACCTTCGCTACAGCTCGAAAAACAGTAGTAAGATACTGGTTTGTTTCCTTCGATATTAACGTAACAATGCACACTGTCTTGATGTTTGAGGCTGTCGCCACATATTGGGCAACGGATTATCACGTGAGTATGAGCACTGTTTTCTTTGGCAAACGGAGTCTTCAGAAGAACTTGTTTAAGTTTCGCAAGAGCATTAATCTCGTTTATATCAATCATAATAATACCTCCTTTAGAAAAACGTGTAAAAACGGGTAAAAAGGAACAGCAAACGTAGTTCACTGCTCCCCTAACGCCTAAATGTTGTTGACGAATTTGAGATATTCTGCCGCGAGTATTTCGTTCTCGATCTCGATTGGTTCATCGAGCATGTCTTGCATGTCATAATCGACATAAGTCCAATTCGTATTGATTATCTTGCTGAGAAGTGTAATCACCGGACTCCCGTTCTTTTCATCGAGTAATGAGGGATATTTCTTTTCCATGAGTTCCTGATATACCGATGACGAGGTTACCTTCTCAAGAAATTTTGAATTACGAATGACTCTAGCCGACGATTTTCCATGAGCATTCGCGGTTATCAACTGGTCCATGTATATATTGCCGTTCGCTTCCAGCATTTTCTTCATGATGACCATGAGCTGAATGTACTGCTCCCTTTTGACGAAGTTCAAATCACGAAACCCACCGAACCATTTCGCGAAGAAGTAAAAGACCAATTCTTTGGAAAGATTGTTGAAATCGTGATGCTCTTTGTAGAATTCGAGTTCCTTATCTGTGATCTTTATCTTCATTTTCGCCTTGATGCGTTCGAGTGTGTCGGCGATATTGACTTGAGAGAACAGAATCATGAAAGTATCAATTTTCGTCGTGTACATTTCCATCTTATCAAGTCCGGACAATCCTTCGGGTTCTTTTTCCGTAGATACCGCAAGGAAATCCATTTTCAAGTCTTCTTTAGAATGGAATGCAAGTTGATACTTCAAAACTACCGAATTGTAGCTGATGATGTTCCCGTTGAACCGGTAGCTGAACACGGTGTCGGTTATAAGATTCTTGTGGAACAAATCTTCGATGAATGTTTCCACTGAAGAACCTAACGCCTCATGCTTTCCGTACATCGCACGATCCGGTTTTGAATAGCTATTGACGCGAGACGCAATTGTGTGATGAAGTTTGCCGAGTATATTGACATCCTCTATGAGAATTGGATTTACAAACAGCGGCTCGAAATATTTGTACAGATTCAATTTCGCTTCATCTTTGTTATAGAACGTCTTTATGTAATGCATGATAACGGGAATCGCAAATTTGATTGCCACCGAAATTCTCATCAATATCTCCGCGTGATGTTCATTGAATTGCATTACCGGAGCATAAGATTTGTTTGATGTCTTTTTCGTTTTGACATCGGTGGTTAAATCGACCCGATAATTATCCATGCTCATTCTCTTAATCTTTTCGCACATAGAATCAGAGAACAAGATTTTTTGGATTGCTTTTATCATCGATTCGCGTTTCAATTCGGTGATGTGTTTGGCGTCAATCATATATTTCAGCTTCATGTACGCCATTATGAGCTCTTTATCTTCGTCGTAGAACTTCAGAAAATAGTTGATATACAACGAAATCACATCGAGCTGTTTGTAGTACGCTTCCTTCAGACTTATGTCAAAGAAATTGTACTCGTGAATTATGTCGCGTCCGAATATCTTATCAAACGCGATGAAAAGAACCTTGCCTTGATGTCCCGCGTAGATATCTTGGTCTTCAGGTTTCCACAAGTCTACCGGGATGACACCTTCTGGAACCGGCATAAGTATTGCTTCACCGATTACATTGTTTTTGCGCTCAGCACGCTTAATTAACTTCATGCTCTCACTTCCCCTTCTTTAATAGATTCGGATGGATAATATATACCCGAATTTATTTTCGACGAGAACTTCCTCCGATTTTAGGTTTTCCAGTGATTTTCCCGCGGGAATTTCGATGTTCATTAGAGCCAGAAGTGTGAGTAAGTCCTTTAATGGTTCTGACCGCAGAGCTGATTTTCTTTTTGACCGCTTTCTTGGTTCTAGAATAATCCGTCTCCCTCACTTTTCGTGTAAGTGAAGTCGCGTCCATTTTCTTACCACGTTCACCAGACAATTCGGACATTATCGAATCGAATGTTCTAATGGTTGCTGCAAAATTCTCTTGATTAAATTCACGAGAATTTCGTTTGACAAAGTACCGCTGGGAGAATTGCGTCTGCGTCATTATATGATGAATCGCGTAGAATATGCTTTTATCCCACAATAACAACAAATTTGGATTCTTTTCGTTGGGTTTATTTCCAAGAACTTCATTTCCAAGTTTATCGCTTAACCAACTGATCAACAAATTGTTTTTATTGTACGCGTAAGCATATGTGAAAACGAAACTGGGACAGTTTGAGAAGAATTCAACTTGCCAATCCTTCAAAGACATGTGAGTTTTCTCGGGGTCTTCCACAGTTTCAAAAAAGTGAATAACTACGTCGTAATCCATACTTCTGGTGTCTGACGGCACAAGAAGATGATAGTAAAACGACGTATCACTTTCCCGGAATATAGTAACTGGTATTTTCTTTTTAAGCTTCTTTGTAACCCCTTCGTAACGTCTTTCGAATCCATAACGTACTGCTCCGAGAGCTAAAGCTGAAGAACTTCCGCCGCTGGGATTCTTGTAGAAGTTGCGAAGGGTTATTGGTCCCTTTTCCACATTGCGTCTCTCCTTTCAGAAAAAAGCGCGAGAAGAACCTAATGCAGGATCCCTCTCCAATACATTAGGTTCATGTAATTGATGTGATTATTCAGTATCGCAGTTATTTGCTGTCTGTGTGTTCAACCGTTGGAATCTGAGAAATGTATTGATTTGCCGTCATAAGAGTCAGACAAATGTTAATTGCGCCTTTAAGAATTTCGATGTCAGTTTGTGCTGAATTGATTATATTTTCGGAAAATTCTCCGGTTATCAAATCATAACATTTATCATCTCCGGCAATACATATCATTCCAATCTCTTTCAATTTTTCTTTCAGGTTGTCATCAAGCACGTCGTAACCGTCTGAATCATATTTATTCGCAAATACTTCCATGAGAGTATCAAAGAATGCATTAGCGATTGCTTTATAAGCAGATTCGAGTTTGTCGTCGAGATTATTAGTTCGTGCCATGAGACAATTGGCCGCATAACAAATGATGACATTGCCACCGATATTATATCCGTGAGTTGCAACTGATTCACAAGCTCTTGTAGCATCTTCTGCCGCATCAAACTTGAGAGTCATTTCAATTTCGTTTTCTGCTCCTACGGTAACTTCGGTGATTCTACGTCTGAGACGTTGTATTCTGTTTCGCAATGCAACTAATGAAGCTGATTGGATTCTGCGGTTGAGATTTTCTCCGACTTCACGTTCATATTCGGCAGAAAGATTATAGAACACCAATGACATCCGTTCTTTATCCATTCTCGGATAACCATCGATAATGGTATATTCGTTACGGTATGTCTCGATAGAATCAACTTTGCCTATTGCACGTTTAAGAATTTCATCGTCGAAGTGTTCTTCAGATGTAACTACGTCAACCATTTTATTGAAATCGGACGCAGTTATCGGATTCGAACCACAGAGCAATGCGAAGTCCATATACTCATTACGTTGAAATGCGTTTACATTCAAGCATCTCATGTAGCGAATGGACAAATGTTTTTTCTGTTTTGCTCGCATAAGTTGCAAATCCATATCGACATCTCGTTTTACCATATCCAAGAAGTTCTGACTATAACTCGGAGCTACAATTATAACTTCTTTTGGGTTATGGATATCTTCATCTTGTTGATGCGCCAGCTGTTCGAGACGATGAATCATATTGTAGTGGTACGGTTCTATTGCCATATCAAAACAGATGATGTAGACATCTCTTCCAACAAAACCAGATGGTTGATTGTGGAAGATATTGTCGATCATATAGTAATGATTTGCCTTATAACCGTTGATATGTTTAACGGTTGTTTCAGTAGACCAGATCGGGGAACGTCTTACATTAAACGCGCTGTTCGGTTCTTTCTTGTAAGCCTCTTTAATCATTTCGGCAAACTTAGTATCGCCGTTAGTGGAGATGTAAGCAGTTTTATACATCACATCAGGAAGCTCTTTTTCCGATGGATGTTTTGCGTGTTCTTGAATGAATTCGACGATATTGTTTATCGCAGTTTTGTAAGTTTCGTTTAGTTCTCTTGGTCTTATGAACTTTCCATTGTTTGTTTTGGTAAGCCATTTAGCGAATTTCCATGCCGCTACGACCGCTGATGATGAACCGTCACCAACAGTTGCAACCATTCTATGGCTGATAGTTTGAATGACATTCATCACATTATTTGCGAAAATGTCCTCGGGTGCAAAGCGAATACGTTGCAGTGTATGGAATCCGTCCTTAGACGCCACTAACGGACCCATCTCTTCGATAATCGAAGTGTTCGCACAAGGTCCAAGAGTTTTACTTACCGTTTTGCCGGCAAACTCAAGAACCTCGAGAACCATATTCTTATAATCGGTTGCACTGATGACATTACTTTTGGTAATGGCCTTCATTTAGTTATTACCTCCTTTAATGAGTTTATCATCGGGAAGATTATTGACTAATACATCGTAAATCTCACGATAAGTCAAATCTCCCCAGAACTTTTCGGAAGCTACCATTATTGACGGTGCCGATTTAGGGTTATCGCGCATAATCTTGAACTGATCATTCAATATGGCAACGATGAATTTTTCAGGGCTTTCATAAGTCCAATCTATCGCTGTCGAATCTTCAGTCCGTGCGACCCATTCTTCGAGAGTTTCAATAGTTTCATTTTCGTTTTCTTCAGTAATTTTGACGAAAACGATAGAACCATCGAAGCGTTTAACCATTTTGAGATAATTTCTCGCAGGCCAAATCGTACGACGAACAGGCTGACCCTTCAAAAGACACTCAACAGCTCTTCCGTAACCAAAAGTGTTCATTTTTGATTCCTCCTTTATAATCTGTGCGAAAGACGTTTCATTTATATATTCTCTCCTGAAAAAGACGCGCACAAGGCAGACATTATCATGCGGAGCTTCCGAAATCCCATGTTGTCTGCCTATGTGGTGGTCACTAAGACCGTCCCCTTTAAAGATCGATAAACCACAATGATTACCCAGCAAGAATCAGGATCATTGCTCCTGATTCTTTTTACATATTTTGTATACTCGATGTTCTTTTTAACCATTTACGGTGTGTTCATATTTCAGTTTGAATGGTATAAACTCCACAAGATTTATCTTCTTCCGTATGGCATGACTCACAATTCGACCTTTAAGCTGTGGAGTTGTTTCGCCGGCAGGAAGTTCGTAGTTGTATCCATATTGAGCAATCATAAATGCACTTCCATAATATTCCGGCATATACATGACTGCACTCAATCTGTCAATATCATTATCGATGAACAAATCAATTTCTCCGATTGCACTAATGACATCGAGATATGGTCCGGTCACATATTGAATCTTTTCGTTTTTGTTAAAAGTACGAGATAAATCATACATGGTTCGAATATCTCTTTTTTCTCCATATATGATAACTCGTTTAACGAAATCTTCTCGAACCATACTAGTCAAAGCAACGTACATATCCAGAGGTGGAGATTCTTCGAACATCTGTGGAAATTTTTCATACAGTTTCCTGTAGTTCTTTTCATAATCGAACTTCTTAATCGCCAACCATTCAAGTATGTTTTTCTTCGTTCGATTCATTATGAGAACTCTGATTCGCATATCTGTCTGACATTCAAATCTTTCGAACGATATATATGGTTCAAACTGTTTCCGAAGATTTGGAGTGTCCATTATTAAATGAAGCAAAAAAGTATTGTGATCACGAAGAATTTCGTTATACGGTACGAACACCGTAATTGGATTTTCGAATAACCTAGGATCTATCATATTTTCACCTTCTTTTTTGGTAAAAAAGAGCTTGGAGATGAATGAATATCTCCAAGCTCAAGTACTCGTTTTTAGAACGGTGAAGTTTCTTCGTTCAAGTCGGGAAGTTTGTTACTCACCGCTTTTTCAGCTTCACGCATTACCGATTCCATGTTTTCCGTGTCGGTCTGGTTATTACCAAACAATCGTGTCGAACCTACACCGTATTTAGTAACGGGGTCGAACTTTGCATTTGTTGCTTTGCCGATTGCATCGAGCTTACTTTCGAGTCTCGTCAAAACCATGTCAAACGCCACGCGAACGCTATGTGCTGTTGCCTTGTTAACCGCTCTAACTTGTTCTTCGAGACACTTCACGAAGAGATGGAACTCCCCGCTATCGATTCCGTTCATGCCGTGTTTGCCGGTCTTCGGATCATAGTCTTCGATGCGGTAAGACTTCGGGAATTCAAAGTACGCGCTAACCTCGGGAATTTTATTTTCATCAAGATTGCGATGTATTGCGAAGTAATAAATTTGTTTCCCGTTGTGTTTCATGGTACCAAATCCGACAAGGTTGTTGCCGGCTACATCGACATACGCATTTGCGTCTTTACCTTCTTCGAACGCTTTTACGATTCTCGGAACTGCGTCCAAAAGTTCGCTGACTTTATTAGTCGGAATTGCCGATGAGACCTGACGCTCGTAATCGTATTTCTCTTTGTCGGTCTGCTCATGTTTCGGGCGAGCCGGATGAATGCGAACTGAGATGAAAATGTCGTTCCACAAATCGACTTTCAATGTGCTGTTACCGAGTCCTTCGAGATTGTAGAACTGGTAACCTTTGGTGTTAATAGAACGTTTCCCATCAATTCCATTGGGCTGCTGATTAAATAACGCCATTATAGTTTCCTCCTTTATTCAGATTAAATGCTTGTGAGCTTCCAAGTAAATCGGTACTGCTAAGAAAAGTGGCGACTGGGAACGAGCTCGGCGTCTACTCGTTCCCAATCAATTACAGCTTTTCAAAAATTTTTAAAGGAGGCAAGATAACAGAAGTAAATACCAAAACTATTACCTTACCTTCTTGTTTTTAGTCGATACTGATACCAATTTCTTTTTTCAAAGTGTGTTTTGCTCGAGAAGAGCGACTGCGTACGGTGATGTCGCAATGAAGGTCAAGCACTTCACACCACCGCAGAAAATACTTCATCGATAACGGATTTGGTTTGGTAAGAGAACCTTTGAGATTAGACATGTCGTAGTCTTTATCAAACTTGCCGTAATATTCACGCATGTCGATCTGAAGTTCTTGAAGTGCCATTTTCACAATCTTCTTCAGCGGATCGTCTTCTTCCTTTATAGGTGGCGCGAACACTTTCGGGTCTGTCAAATCGATGTCTTCCGTCTGGTCTTTGAAGTTAGCACGGTCAACCATCTCCCGTTTAATCATCGTCACGTTTTTGATGTTGTTAACGGAACTCATCTCTGGGTCGTTCGCCGGTACAAATACCAGTTTACCAGAATTCTTGTAGAAATAGCCGTGCTTGATTTTTTCCTTGAGTTTACCACCATAGATATAGCACTGACCTTCGTGTACATAGGCGTAGTCTTTCTCAAGGGTATCGTCTTCGAAATGTTTCTGAGCATCGCCTCCAACGGCGACGAATATACCATCGATGACGATAAAATAGCTGTCTCCGCTGTTCAAGTCCATTAAATTACCTCCTTATATTATTTCACCTTCGAGACCCATGAACACATCGGTTTTCATTCCGACGCTGGTCATACGTTCTTCTCCATTATTAGACTCTTCTAAATCCTGTATGCTAAATAACTTCTTTTTTGTTGTACGAGTCTCTTGGTTTTTGACCACGACATGCTCGGATTCTACCTTCTTTTTGTACAGGTAGTAGAAGTTCAGCAAACTCTGAGAATATAGAAACAGATCAATTTTAGAGAGAATGTCTCTGATAGCCTCCAGTTCATCCAAAACTAATCCACCAGTATTTGTAGATGTATTGATGCTTAACGCAGCACCTTCATATTCCACATTGTCTTTATCGGTAATAACTGCCGGTCTCAATTCGAAGACATTATCGTCACCGACACTATCGACAAATACAATTTGGGTTTCTTCCGGAGTATAAGTTTTGAGATGTCCATGCTCTTGGTAAAATGGGTCATTGGTTTCATCATAAAGAATTTTCAACATATCGTCGAACGCTTTGACGAATATATGTTGAGTTCTCGATGTAACGTAGAGCGAACGTTTACGCCAATCAATATCCTTATCGGAATTTTTCGAGGTATTCTTTATTACCAGGAACGTAGAACCATCGATGTAGTAATTGTGTTCAGTCCATAATGAATTTACTTCACGTTCCCAATCAATCACACCAGGTTTACCGTCCGGCTGTGTTAACAAGACGTGTAATTCCAATTTAAACGAGGAAAAATTGGCTATGGTTCTGACAATTCGCTTATCAATGTGCTTCATTTCATCGCTCATATGTCACCTCCATCTTTGATATTAACCGAGATATCCTTATTTACTAGGTGATAATATATATTCGAAATAAAAGCGCAAATACAAGCCCTGGCTGCGATAGCCAAGGCTTATACTTGTCTTTTTTCGGAGGTGTATTTAATGAGTTTTAAGCTGCGCTTTAGCTTTACTGATTGCATTTTTAACAGCTGCAGAATTCTTACCATGATTGCTGACGCTAGGAAGTGAACTCGTGGGTTTAGCACTCAGAGATTTTTTCGCCTTCAGTAACGCTTCATTATGGTATTTCTTATACAACTCTTTTTCAAGTTGAGATTCCATACGCCACAACGTCAAAAGCTTTTTAAACTTAGGATCTTTACGTTGACGTGCGATGGTATAAACTGCGGTGCGAGTAGCACCTTTAAGTTTCGCCTTTTTATCCAATTTGATGATAGTCTTTTCCGTCACGATGTCAGCACGAATCAGTTCATCGGTAAAACGAGAATCTTCACAAATGGATGCAGCTTCTTCCGAACTCAATCCTTCAAGAAGAACTGCTTCAGTTATAAGAGTGGAGTCCGATTTAGAGATAATAGGTTCTCCACCACCAAATCCTTTGAAGAATTCCATGGTTATTTCCTCCTTTTGTTTTTTAGTGTCATGTCAATTGCGCTCATTTCTATATCCAGAATATGTTTGGTTGGTCGAGATGATAAAGGTCTTCCCATTCCTTAATCATATCATTAAGTTCATCTTCAGCACCAGACCAGTCATCGATTTTCAAATCAACTTCACCATATGCAGTTCTGAATCCGGAATAATGAATCATGTTATTATACATAAATGATTTCGCAAATAACAGAGCGAGTTTATAGAATGAACCTCTCTGGCTCATTGGAATAGTGTGCAATTCGGGATGATGTTCGTATTTGACTTCTACTTCTATCTTGGAAGTATAAGTGTGATTGTTGTATAAACGAACTTTATCCGGTTTGATATATTGAAAAGTCATTGGTGGGATCAATATAGAAGCCAAATCAGCAAGACTTTGTGCTTGAGCTAAATCTTGATATGATTCAACAGCTTCGAACGAACTACTCATCGATAGATTACTGAGACGATTATGAGGTCTGACAGAAGCCACACCTAATATTCTCTGAGCTTTAACCGGTGGAATTCTCAACAGCGTGTTTATTGTCACACTGTCACCATCTATGTTAACCGGGTCTTCTCTATCTGCTACTGCGTCCGTATAAATGTCCATAATGATCTTTTCAATATAAGGCATTAACGCGGAAAATTCTGGTAGAGCTCTATCAAGTATAATGTGTTGATAAAACTCTTCATCATCGAATGGAAGTGGACGCGACGCAATTCCTAAATCTCCTTTGAGTAATCTCAACAGATGGTTTTTATCTCGCCATGTTGCCATGATTTACCACCTCTTTCTTGGTTTAGAAAGATTAGAGAAGAAATCAGAAACTTGGTTATACACGTAATCTTCCATCAGTATATTGAATCGGTCACCGGTTTCGGTGTCTTTAATCATTACCGAGCGACCATCTGGTGCAACGTTTATAGTCTCATAGCATACGTCAAATATATTCACGATGTCCTTAAATCTTTTGGATTCTTCACCCATGAACTTTCCGGCGGATTCCATTACCAAATTTTGCGCTTCTTTTTCTGAAAGCTTGTAAGTCCAATCTTCTTGAACTACATTGATTGGAGATGGTTGCTTAAGTTTGATAGGTGCAGTCGAATCTTGGTAAGCTTCAGGATGGCTAGGTAAACATACTCTATCGTAACACACAATATGAGGTTGAGTTTTTACAATCCCTCTTCCTCCATCAACTCTGGTAATAGAAGCTAATGCTCTGAGAGAGAATGAAACTTCCATGCCTTGAAGAATATGACCTGTCATCTGTTGACCCCATTGTTTGTCGTTTAATGTAGTTACCTGACCATACAACGTGTTCCCTTTGATATTGTAAGAGTCAACCTTATGGCAAACTTTTGTCAAATCAATATTGAGAACTTTCATAGGGTCATTAGTTTGGGGGTGACCATTTTCACCAACCCAAGCTTTTTTTGCTCTAAGTTCGACAAGATGAGGAGCTTCCAACGCGGGTATCATCGCTTCACGAAGATATTGTCTTTTGTTACGATTCCAAGTATTGAAAGTTTGCAATACTGTATCTATCGTAACATAGAACATATTCGCTCTGTCGACTACCTGCTTTATATTCGGTTTTGTCCAAGGACCTTCAGATTCCATGATCACATACGCTTCAACAGGATTCAATTTACCTGAAATCATTGTTATCCACGTCCTTTCCTGACTGGTTATCTTATTCCTTTGTTTGAAAGGGCGAAAATCACCGAAAAAACAAGGCTATAAATAAACCAAGATTTTACCATAGAAAGCGAGGTTCTCTGTTATGACAGAAAAAGAGTTCAGAGCTCTGAAGGAAGACCTCAAAGGTAGCGTCGGTAAGGTCAAACATCACGTCAAACGAGTAACGGATTCTATAAGTCAAAAGCTGAAAGATGGACGAGCTAAAATTAATGCCAAATATGAAAAGGGCGTTGTGTCCACTCAGAAGAATCCGATTGTTGATAAAATGGCAGACCTTACTGCTGGATTAACCGAAAAAGATGAAGAAGAGCTCTTGAAAAACGAGGACGATACATTCAGGAAAATCCGTAAGGTAATCGTGAATGGTTCCGTCGTATTAACTCCGTTTATCATCGGCATTCCCATTAAGATGATTGATACTGCGGTTCAAAACAATGTCGATATGAAGAATGCTGAAAAGTATGATAAAATCTATGAGAGAGAAATTCTTTGGACTGAAGACGAGATCAAGAAACGTAAGAAGGAAGGTAAAGATACCGAAGACTTACAGAAATATCTTGCCAATTTGAAAAAGTCCAGAGCTAAAACTCAAGCTCATATTCAGAAACTCAAAGAATCTGAGGCGGAGACTTCCAAGAAGGATAAAGCTGCTAAAGAATCTATGCGATTTATCACTGAGGGAAATAATCTTAATCCATTCGTAAGATTTACCCTCATGCAAAGAGAAGATTTCCGTTCCGATGACGATTTCGATAACGCACTGATCAGCACATTTGAACAACTTCTTTACGGAGCTACTCAAAGTGTTGATTATTACGAGAAATTTGGATTTGATAAAGAAACTCCAGTCACAGAATCGTCAGATACCGAACCTGTAGTTGATACAGGTAAACGTAAGTCCGCTTATATCATCACTAACGGTATCATGATGGAATCACTTTCTAAAGACAAAGAACTGATGAAAGCTTTCGAAGACCATTCTGGTTATGGTTATCAGATTAGTTTCAATAACGGTTCTTCGGACAAATACCAATTATACGGGTTTGATTATGAGAAACTCAATTCGTCTAATACTTCAGGAATCGATTCCAAAGTGAAATCTCTTGTTGAATATATTAATGGGAAAATTGCTTATACCGATTGCAAACTGGTCATCGGCGGAAAAGATTCTTATCCTGTAATAACACTCGAGGGAATAACTCAAACCGCACAAGATGTGGTTCGAAAAGCTGTTCATACAGCTCGTAATGTTCTTCCTGAAGAAAGCCCGGTTAAAAATGCTGAACGCGCATCTGAACCTCTTGATGATGCTGTAAATAAGATCATCAACGGCGCAAGAGATGCTCTCAGTCATGATAAGCGTGAAGAAATCATCCAAGGCAAGTACAGATTTAAACTTGTTCGTATTATTGCGAAATGTATTGCGTATGGTGGATTGGCTGTATTAATTCACCCTGCAGCTGCAGCTATCGCGTTCTTAGGAAAAATGGCGTACGATAGACACATCGACCGTAATGAACGTAGTGCAATAGTACACGATTTGGAATCTGAACTCGAAATTTGTAAAGAGAAAATCAAAGATGCTGAAGCTAAAGGTGATAACGAAAACAAATATAAACTCATGCGTATTCGTAAATCTCTTGAGACTGAGGTCGGAAGAATCAAACTTCACCTTGATAAGTAGAGGTGACAGATATGAGTTTTAGAGCATTTTTCAACAGTATTCTTATGGAAGCTAAGGATGATAAACCCACTGACTATTCCAAAGAAGAACCCAAAGATGATGACAAAGAAGAAGACAAGGATACTGATAAAGACGACGATAAAAAGCCTGACGCTGGAGCGGATACAAAAACTAATGATAACAAAGATGATGATTCCACAGATTATACTGTGGAAGACGAGACGATCGGTGATGATAATGAGGAAACCACAGATTACACCGCCGATGTTCCAGATGATGAAGATACTGGCGAAGACAAACCTGATGCCGGAACGGATACTGGTGGTACAGATGATAAACCTACAGATTATTCTGATAATGGCGATGACGACCCGACTAATGATACTGCTGACGCTGGCGATGAAGACTCTGGAGAAAATGCTGATGACTCTGGTGGTGGAAATGAAGAAACCACAGATTATTCGGCTGGCACAGATGACGCAATGGGTGATGATGCCGATAGTGAAGGTGAAGACTCAGGAGACGATGATAAAGAAGGCAGTGATTCTGAAGAAGGAAGCTCTGATGATTCATCTAAAGAAGACAAACTTCGTAAATTCTATCTTCTAAAAGATTTCCGTGAGTTACAAGCGTTCATCAAAGATGCAGCGGATAAGATCACCGAGAAGAAACGTAATTCTTTTGAAGAAAAACAAATCGATATGCAAGTGGTCAATAACTTTAGCAAACTCGAAGATGTCGTTGGTGATTATATGGTTTTCAAGTTTGATGAAGATGATTACACCACTGCTCTATATAACTACAGAAGATTTGTCATCGCAATTGATATAAATCTGGAATTACTTCAGAAGGTCAATGAAATCAATCAAAGGAATCGTGACAGTAAATCTTCTAATACCACAAATGAAAACAATACTGATTCCACGAAGAAACAATCTAAGCCTTCTAAATCTAAGGCTAAAACGAAGAAAACTTCAGAGAAAGACTCTGACGACGGTGAAGAACCGTCATAAGCAACAAGTAGTTAAAATTCACAGAGAAAGGATGTGCTTATAATGTTCGAACAAAACGACATTATAGCGAGACAGGGTGCTGTAGGTCTGTTTCAACCTAATGTGGATACATCGTTCACTGATGGTTTAAAAGCGGCTATGGAAGCTGCTAGGGACACCACTCATTATAGCCCGATTCAGGATTTTAAGAACATTCTTCAGGACGATCAAGCTTTTGAAAGTTATCGTGATATTATGTTTAGCGATGTGCTTGGAGATCAGCCGATGGCAGAATCTTCCACGTATTCCTACCTTTCTGCTAATACGGAGAATAATCTTGATTTGGGATATATGGCTCTTCACAACGAGAAGTTGGATCAGCTCATTGAAAATACCAGACAAGCGCTTTACGAAGCAAGTACTGTCGGTCAGTTGGAACCTATCGTTGCTCTCACTCTTCCGCTTATGAAAAAGGCGTACATTAAGAGTGCGTACAAAGATGCTATTCCTACATTGACTGCGGATAAGATGCTTATCAATATCGGTTATGAAAGAGACTTCTTGAAAGACCGTGAAGGTAAGAAATATTATCTGCCTGATATTTTCTATCCTGAGAATGAAGATACATATAAAGAGGTTCTGAAAGGAACTGTCGGTAAGCCTATTTCAGATAAATTCTATCCTGAAGCTGACGGCGCCGCGTTGCCTTTTGCTGAACTGAATCTTCTTACAGAATCTGGTGGTAGTCTTGCAACTCGTGACGTTCTTGGTTACGATCTTATGATTGACCAAGTTGTCATGACCGTTCCTGTCGCCAAAACTGCAGACGACGCTATCGACGGCAAAACTTTTGATGTGTCTGGATTCAAAGATCTGACCATTAAAGGTTTGAAGATTAAACCGCATTATCAAACTGCAACATTTACTGGCGAAGTTCGTCAGAATTCTTTGATTAAAAAGAACGACACTGCAACCGTTGATACTATTACCGGAACGATTGAGTTCTATTCTGGTAAAGTTTCGATTGCATGTACTGCCGGCTTGATAAAGAAAGTTCATTTCACCGGTCATTTGTCAAGTGCTAACAACGATGTCGGAACTGAGCTTGACCGCGAACGTAGAAATGAGCAGATTCCGATTCCTGAACAGGAAAGATTGAATACTGGTCTCACTGTCGAAAAGATTCGCGACGAAAAGATGCTCAGTAATATCGACGTTACGGTTGAAACTGTCAGCAAACTGTCCGACACCTGCTATCAATTCAAAGATACTAATACGAAGCTGTTCCTCGAAGATAGCTTCCAGACTGCCGTTGAAGACGTTAACGGCAGCCGCAATCCCATGGGTTACACGATTCAGTTGGCGGATTCTATTAAGTTTGAACTCCAAAAACCTGACCGTTACCTCTTGCCGCAATCCGAATGGCGTACGACTCAGCTTCGTTACTACCTCGAGAAATATATTATCCAATTCGTGCAGAAACTTAAGAATAGTAATATCATGGTTGTTATGGTTGCAAACCCGACAATGATTAGCTATCTGCAGGATATTCAATGGGTAGTCGATGAACGTACGAAAGTCGGTGGCGTCAAACTCGATTATAAATTTGGTGTTACGACAATCGCGGGCACTCGCGTTCATGTCATCGCCACGATGAAAGAAACCTTTGCGAAAGGATTCCGTCTGATTGGTTATCCGCTCACTCAGGAATTCATCACGTATCGTAAATACGATTACAGTTTCTTCATCGAAAACAACTATCGCAATATGAACACTCCTCTCATTCCGAACGTCATGGTTGCTCAGCGTTATCTCAACTATGAGTATTTGCCGTTGCAATCTGAAATGTACTTCGACGAAGTTCGTAATGACGCTCAAATTCGTATGCAAGGTTATGCTATATGCTGATATTAGTGCCTTAATCTCTACGGGGACAGGTGCGTGAAAAAGAGCTCTACGGGACAAAGGGTTAAAATAAACCCTTTGTCCCTAATAGCGTCTTTATTTGGGTAAAGAGAAAGGAATGATAAAAATGAACGATAGATCGACGTTACTCCAAGGCTCTTGTCTTTATAACTTAGACACGAATGCCTATCCTATAATCATCGACCATCCTGATTATCGTTATCTGTGCAGGTTGATTCAAGACATCCAACTTAATGTCGGTTCTGATTCTGCAGACCAGAAACCTAAACCGATGTATTATATTGGACAACTTACCGAAGATCTGAACAGTATGCGAACTGTGCTTCGACGGATGTTCGGAGTAAGCTTTGACATCACCATTGTGGATAATTGTGGCTCAAGTGAATTTTTCGGATGCAATGTTTATCCGAGCGAAAGAAGTTGCAATATCATCGCTGATAGAATACTTGAAAAAGAAGTTGCTACCACTAAGATTCTTAAAGAGGTTTGGCTTAATACCACAGAATGGCAACTTGACTTAGACAGCAGAATCTTCTACGACAATCATATTGGATTCAACGCTGCGGAGATAACCACTTTGATTTTTTTCAATATCGAGAATGTCGTCTTTAATCTTCGTATAGCTGAAAGAACCAACTATATCCTCAGCTCATTGCTTGATACTAAATCTCTGCTGGCTACGAAATTGGTTAGAGCTTCTATATGCAAGAAAGTTTTCATTATTCCGTTAATCATAGCATGTAGATTCAAGAGTTATCCGTACCACAATCGCAATTTCTTAGAAGGTTCTTGTCTCACTAGAAATACCAGTGGACATCTTATGACGATTTATAATAACATGGTTCGGAAGATGATAGTTGCTGTTGGTAATAGCCAAGTCGATGTTCCGATTAAACGGATGGATGAGGATATTACTCAGGCGGTAAATTGGTTCTTTGCATGTGTGGAAGAAATGAAATTTTCTACAAGAATGCTTAGTGAAGCAATGGACAAACTTTTGCGAATTGAAATCAGTCCGTATGTCAAAAATATCATTTCCGGTATTATGATGAATATTGGAGACTATAATCGCAAACAAATCATTACGAAAGAAAGTGCGGTTCCACATGTTCAGGAGATGTTTGCGAAGAATAACAAAGCAATCGAATTTCGAATGAAGCAATATAAGGCTGCCGCTAATAAGAAAATTACTGCACAAGTCGACCAAGCTATCAAAGAAGGTTTATTTGATTTAATTGATAACATTGGAAATATGAAACGAATCAGTCAGAGGGAGATTGATATGATTCGTGTGCAGGGTCAAAAGGTTCAGAACGCGGATGACAAAATGTTTGTACTTGATAATCTTCACTCTAAACTCGAAGTTGTTGATGCTTCTCTCTCCATATTGGAAAGTGGCGATAAAGAGAAGATGAAAAAGGTCAAAATGAGCAAAGCACAGTTACTTGACCAAAAGAAACAACTTGATGCAATACGTGAAGAAATCATCAAACGCCAAGTAGACGACTCGAAAGTTTCATTAATTATTGGTTATCCAAAAGGATACGAAGGTTAATGAATACTGAAGAACATGGGCGAAAATTTTACACTAACATTCTCACTAATGGGGATGTGTATAGAGGGATTGTAACGGTCAATTGTCATAAGTATAAACAGTACGTAGAGAAATCGACACGTATGTTGTATATTATAGACTCATTCACCGACAATCTCTCGTTTCTTCGCACCGCAAAAGATTTGTCGGTACTTGGAATTCGCAACTACCAGTTTATGCTTAAACTGTACGATGCGAATCTTTTGAACGTTGACCCTTATTCTCCCGCTTTAACACCAAATGAAGTTAAGAGAGTCCTTGTGGAATGTAAACGGAACATCTGGTATTTCTTGCGAGTTGTTGCAAGGGTTCCCGTCGAGGGTGGTGCTGTCGGTCCCGGAGCAGGAATGCGATATCAACTTAATCGCGGGAATCTTGCTTCCACTTGGTGTTTCATCAATAACATAGACCATTATCAAGTTCTTCCTCGTCAGATAGGTAAGACTATAGGTTCTTTAGAAGAAATACTTTGGACCTACATCTTCTCATCTAATACTAAGATGATGTTACTTTGTAAGGATAGCCCGGGTAGTAAAGAGAATCTAAAGAAACTTAAAGATTTGAGGGATTTATTGCCTTTATATATGCAATGCAAAATTGTGCTGAATGAAGATGGAGAGAAGAAGACTGCTAAAGGCGATAACTTGACGTATCTAATGAACCCAAACAATGGTAATAGAATAACTACTGCTACTGGCGGAGCAAGTGAAGATGCCGCTGACCGTTGCGGTCGCGGTCTCACACAAGCCATACAAATGTTCGATGAGGTTGAGTTTACTAAACACATCGGCGTAATTCTTGACAGTGCCGGGCCAGCATATGGAACCGCTGCACGTAATGCTGAGGCAAATGGAGCTCCACATTGTCGCATCATGCTGAGTACGCCTGGAAACCTTGACTCTCAACCGGTCATTAGTACAAACGATCTACGAAGACAAATGATTCGATTTTCAGAAGGTTTCTATGACAGAGATGTCAAAGAAGTCAAAGAAGTCATCTCAATAAATTCGCCAGTTAATATTGTTTACATTGAGTTTAGCTATAAGCAACTCGGTAAAGATGAAAAATGGTTCATTGAGACTTGTGCTAAGGTATCTAATAATAAGACGAAGATACGTAGAGAAATTCTTCTTAAACGTATCAGAGGTTCGTCGCTTTCTCCATTTGAACCAGAAGATTTGGAAGAAATTGGTAATCATCAAAGAGAACCCATTGAGGAAATCTACATACAAGAAGTCTATCCACTTTATGTATACGAATCTCTCAATAAGAACATTCCGTATATAGTTGGTGTCGACGTTGCTGCTGGACGTTATGGAGATAATTCTGCAATTACTGTATTAGATCCATATTCCATCAGGCCCGTAGCAGAATTCAAGTCTAACATAACTACTACCAGCAAACTTAAATCATTCTTGATTTCTCTGATAATGACTTATATTCCGAAGTCTATATTGGTAATCGAGAATAACAATATGGGAAGTTCGGTTATTGACGATCTTCGGTTGACACCGATTAGTCCAAATCTGTATTTCGATAATAATAAGTATTTCATTCCCGAAGCTACTCAGAAAATGGATGCTAAAGGGTTTGCGATACTTGAAGCGAAAAACGCCAGAACGTTTGGATTAAATACAAATCCGAAAACTAGAGAAACAATGATAAATCTCTTATTTGAACGCGTCAAAGAATACAAAACAGATTTCGTTACTAGAAATATCATCGCAGATTTAAACTCGTTGGTCAGAATGCCTTCAGGGAAAATTCAAGCTGTCAATGGAGCACATGATGACTCAATTATGAGTTATCTCATTTGCTTATACACATTGACATTCGGTTCTAATCTTGACCGTTATGGATTTACCAGAGGAGATGTAGCACCTGAACCGGAAAGACCTAAAACTCGTCAAGAATATTTCGATGAACTTCCAGAAGATGTTCGCGAATATTTCTCCGGAGTTAAAGATATGCAAACTTCTGAAGAATATGATAACGAGCTGCGCAGATTGTTTATGAGGCAGCGTTCTCAAATGATGGTAACGAAAAACGATTCTGGTGCTGTCAGTAGAAATATTGATTATGACACAGATCCGGATACCGGAATCCAGTTTGAACGTCAAGATTTAACATGGCTCGATGATTTAAATCACTGATTATAAAGTTAGCGAATCTGATGATTTTCGCTAACTTTTTAGCCGTTTTTTCACATCAATCTAAATTACGAAGAAAGGAGTTGCGCATCTATGTCGTCTATGTATGATACTGAGGATTTGGATTCTGAATTGGTTCTGATTCCTCAGATACAGGATCTTCACACATCGCTGATTCAAGAAGATATTCGAATGCAAATAGAAAATCCGTTTGAATCCAGCAATGACTTTGTTGAAGCGTTTAACGAACAATGTGAAGAAGCTCTTGAAGAAGACGATTATAGTGATGATGTCATGAAGCGAGTCAACGAAGAACGAATCAAGTTCTATATAGACGTAATTGAATTGATAAGCGATAAGTTTCATTTGGATTGTGATCTCGATACAATAGCGGATAAAAGAGTTGACTTGATTGATGACATTTGCTCAGCAATGTATAGCTTTTTCGTCCTTAAACGAAAAAAGAATATCAAGAATATGATGCTCAACTATATTTTGGAGCACGAAGACCAAATAGCTGAATCTCTGGAATATTTGAAGAGCAAGAAAGACGTTGTAACCGTAGAAACAAGAACTAAGTTAGAAGACGAGAATCTTTCAATGTTCTTGGCTAATATTCAAAATGTATTGCGATATGTTAAATCGATTAATAACTCCATGGATGAAATGATTCAATATATCGACTTGGAGTTATTCAATAATGCAATGATTCAATACTTACTGGATAATGCTATCATTAGCGGCAATTTTCAGGAGTTATATTTTGCGCCTTTATTCTCATATCAAGATACGATATACGATGAGATAGTTTCGAAGATTGAAAACGGGATTGTTAAGGCAGCACATAAAAGGAGGAAAGGTTGATGGACAATCAGATTGATGAAGAGGTCAAAACTACTGAAGATGAACCCGTCGTCGTAACTGAAACCTCTAAAGAAGATGTTCCCGAAACGACCATTTCCAATTCGTTACAGTCAGAAATACATCTTACACCAGAACAGCAAGAAGTATATGATCTGATGACTTCGGACAAAAAATTCGTTGCGATTCACGATATTATGCAAATCAAGAACAAGCTCAACGAAATTTCTGCAGTCAAAGAACATGCTATTGAACAAGTTAAGAGCATGATACCGGATGACAGGATCAGTCTTCTTGAAGCCAGAGCGGTCGCACTTGATAAAGACGCTTTGATCAATCTCGATATGGAAAAAGATGCGGACTGGGAAAAGGTCAAATCCATCTATACTTTTGAAGACGGCGGAATGATTCATTTTACCAATGATCCTGATACAGAAATTAAAAAAGTTCGTGAGATGCATCGAGATTATTTGATTTATCTCAAATCCATTAAGGAAGAGACTGCTAAGTTTGAGATAATCGAAAAAGAATCTAAAGAGACTCTCAATAAACTCTATAAAGAACTTGATGAAGCAATTGGTGAAGCCGAATCTGCCAGAATCAAACAATATTCCGCGTTCGCCGATTACTATCGCGATTGGATTAAAGAGTCGCTTAAACGTGATGACATCAGTGACCAACTGCGTGAACAGCTCCAGAAAATTTTGGACGCGGATAATCGCGGAATTGATCTTGAATTTCTTAAGAAAGAAATCCGCGAATTAATTTCTCGCAAAGGAAACGCAGATTCATTACGTTACGGTTACCGCAATAATTTTGTCGAAACTGCGCGTAAAGCTACGGCGGTATTAGCCAGCAAATTCTCTAAATACAATTATCACCTTTCGCTCATAAAGTTCTACGATTTGGAGAAACGTTTATTCCCCGACAAATACGGTGAAAAATTCAATAACCTTTTCATGTTTATCATCTTCAGATTCATTAAAGCAAATTGTGGGAAATTCGATAAGTTTTGGATGATAACTATTGGAGAAGTCGTTACGCAACTCGGATTCTTATTCAGAGACGAATCTGAACGCCCGGAAAGTTCTAAAGAATTCGTTAAAAATCTTCAAGAAGTTATGGATTTAGTGATTGACCATTGAGACAACGAGGTAAGGATATGCTTGATTACATTCCTTACCTTTAATAACGCTTTTAGAAAGGAGATATTTACAAATGGCTTCATTTTTCAAAACAGAAGGGGAAAAGATAATCCTCTTTGGTGCTGCATCTATGTTAGCTTACATACCTATGGATTATTTTGAAATGGATATTGCTCAGGATTATGGCGGAGAACATTTCGAAGCATTGGGATTGTTCAACGTGGAATTCTTTAGTGATTCTGATGCAACTAAACGTATCGGGAAACTTGAGACATTAAATCTCCCGACAAACATCAATCTTTATCCGAGTTCGTCTGAAATTAGAGATATAGAACTGATTAAAGAAGTTGGAGTGCAGAAATATCACGTGATGAAATTTTTAAAAGGTGAACCGTTCACTGATAAATATATCATACAGAAATCGAAAGCTGTCGAAGGATTCATGAATCTGATTGAGGGTGGGAAAATTCCAAGAACTATTCCCTATGATAAGCTCTTTGGAATTTGGACAGCTAATATGAAACTCAACGGTGTCACAATGTCTGATGTTCCGTCATCTTCACGCGAAATGATTCTTGCTGAGAAATATCGAGATAAAAAGAATCCGGCATTCAGATTCGGCATTAAAGCCGGAAAGAATCCGAAAATTTCGATGTATGATTATACACCAGCATCTGCAAGAACCCTTACAAAATATTCATCAACTTTCTCCGGATTTACGTTTGAAGATTTCGATACTATGGTCACTAACGGATTAAACATCAGCAAGAGTGGACGCAAACAAACTGATTCTCCAATAGAGCCCATAATCAAGTATTGAGCGCAGACGCCTCTTTTGTTAAAACATTAGTGTAAAATAAACCAAAGGAGGAAAAAACCATGGCTGCAACACCTATTGGGCAACTGATTCCTGATTGGCAACATCCGTCGGAAACTACGTTTATCTTTGATAACACTGTGGTCCAAGACACTGAGTCCATAAATACCGAATCGGTTACTCTTTTGACTATTTTCGCATCTTCTAAAGGATACGACAATAAGTTGCTGAAGAAGCGGAGTTTGTATGCTCACGTCGAAGAATATGGCTATCCTGACTATAAGAGATATGGTCAGGCTGGTTACATCCCTTATACCGCGCTTTCTTCTGGTAATGCGATGTGCTGGGAAATGCGTGTTATGCCTACGGATGCGACGTATGCCAACGTTATTTATGCGGTGTATTTCAAAGTCATTGGTGAAGGAACAGAAGACGACCCGAAGAAACTTCAGGTCGAATTTAAACCCTTTGCACAAGAAGGACTTAGTGACGCTGCTTTGCTCCCCGTTTATATGGAAACACTTAAGAATTTGACACCCGATCCCGATACTGAGCAAATGTGTTTGCCTTATATTGGCTTCCGTATGCTTGGTCGTGGTGAATATGGCAAATACTATCGTGTTCGTCTCTCTCATGACACTAGTTCTGATAGAGAAAATGGTTATAAAAATTATACGCTCGCTCTTATCTCTACCGAAGTTGGTACCGTTCAGAAAGAAACTTTCCCGGCACTTGCTTTGACAGAAGATGCTATCGACCCGAAAACCAACGTTACGTCTTACATTAGCGAAGTTGTTAACGACTATGAAGGTGATGGTTCGCGGCGTATTGCTGTCGAATTTATGCCCGATTATCACAAGTATCTCTTCAACTACTACAAAGAAAACGTTGATCCGGATACTGAATTGACGGTTGAATCATTCGACATTTTTGGTTATGATAAAACTCGCGATGACGGAATTAACCCGCACATTGAAGTGGTCAATGGTATTTCCTCAGTTGCTCTCTTTAGCGTCACTGGCATTAAAATGTCTGCTGGCGATGACGGTTCATTCTCCGATTCTGCAGACCCGTCTGAAAAAGAGAAAATGATGGAACAGCTCTACAACGACGCATTTAGCGGCGGTATTGACCCGCGTGTGTTCTCCAAACTTCGTTCTCCTTGTAACGTCTGCTTGGATGCTAACTATCCTCTTTCCGTCAAGAAATCACTCATCGCTTTGGTACTCAAACGTGGCGATATGATGGGTTATGTCGATTGTGGTCTTTTAACCACGGTTAACCAGGTTAAATCCTTCATGAATCAACTGGTCGATATCGATACCTATTACATCTCAAAGAATGCCGGTATGTTTACCACTCGCGATGCAGTTAGCGGAAAGAAGATTCCTGTCACTGTCACTATGTGGCTGGCATATAAGATTCCGATGCACTGGAGACAGAATGGTTTGTATACCGCTATGGCAGCAGAAGATTATGCGACGTTGTCTGGCTATACCAAAAATTCCGTCTATCCTGAAATTGATGCTGATGATCACGAGACTAAAGAAGAGTTCTATAAAGCTCGTTGGAATTACATTGAATGCATTGCAGAAGATGTATACGTCCGTGGCACACAGCAAACTAGCCAGAGAGAACTCTCTGACCTCTCTGAAGAAAATAATGTCCATGTCATGCTTCAAGTCAAGCGTCGTCTTGAACGTCTCTGTGCTCAGAAACGTTACCACTTTGGCGAAGCTTCTGACCGTAAGCTGTATACTGAAGACGCGCAAGAACTCTTCAGTACTTGGAAGGGCACATATTTGCGCGACATTAATATTACTTTCTCCATGACGAGATATGAAGAATTGCGTTCGATTCTCCATTGTACGTGCTCGATTATCTTCAATACGCTTATTAAACGTAGCATCATTGAGATTAATATCAATCCGCGTGCTTAAACGCGATTATAATCTGAGAAGGGAGGAATTAAGTCATGGCTACTGATTATACCATTAGCTACAATGAGACGACGCCTGGTGATAAGACTATCATGCTGAATCTCAAGCGAAATCGTCGTGACTTCAAATCATATTCCATGTTTATGGGTGGTTTGGATGTCACTCATAAAAATATCGACATGCTTGACCCGCTTAGAACAAACTATGTCCGTATATTCATCACACAGCTCCCTAAGTTTATGACGGATAAAGACAAAGAATTTGCAATGCGTTTCAAACACTACGTCGAAATGGGTTTCATCGGCATTGACGGCATCGCCAATACGACGATGGACACTGAGGAAGTTACCGGTGGTTACGCAGGTAACAAATTCAAAGTTCCTGGCGTCGTTAAGGACGAAACCGATACCGTTACAATTAAGATATATGAACTTACCGGTTCACCTGTTCGTGAGTTCATTGATACTTGGGTCACAGGTATTTCTGACCCGCTTACCGGTCTGGCTCATTATCATGGGTGGATTTCTGACACATGTCACTTCAGTGCACGCAACCATACAATGGAAATGTTCTACGTATCTACCGACCCGACAGGTCGCGACGATGCTATTGAATACGCGTGTCTGTTCGCTAACATGTTCCCGACTGAAGTCAAGAAAGATCACTTCAATTATGAGTCCGGGACTCATCCGGTTGTACAAATCGACATTCCGTTCACGGCGAACCGTTACGAATCTCCGCAAATCAACGAGATCGCCCACAGATTGCTTCAGAAGTACAGAATCTTGAGAGATTATCTGAACTTCCAGTCTGGTTACTTGGCTTCGGATCTCGACGCAATGAACGATTATAACCAATCTGTTACTCGTGGTTGGGAAACCTACGAATACACCAGTGGTGCAGAAAAAAATTAATCGTACCGGAAATAAAAACGTTATTACAAGGGTATACCCAGCTCGGGTATACCCATTTGACCGCTTTTAATACGGATTGTTGTTATCGTTTTCTCCATTTGTAGCAAGTTTAGCTTGCTTCTTATCTTGACCAATTTTGGTAATGAAATTATCTGCGACTTTCTGCAAATCATCCCAATCATACATTCCAGGGAGAATTACATTAGCAATCAGATAATTAGTCATTTTATCTTTGACTTCATCCGTGTATTTCTCGGTATTTTCTCCACAGATTATCTTGACCATAAAAGCTGCGGCTTGTTCCGCATTACTATACACATCTGCATCGTTCTGAATTGCGAGAGATTTAGGTCTGTTGAATCTGTAAGTGATTGCCATCAGTTCATCTTCGGTAACTTCAGGATGTTCAAAGTGAATTAATGCGCGATAGAATGCTGTGCAAGGATTACTAAGTTCGCGCTGAACTGAGCAAATCTTGCTGGCATATTTGATGTGACCCATATCAATAGAACGTGCAAAGTCTGCAGAGTCATTATATTCCAAAATAACTGCGGGGACATCGGTTCCATTTATCATGTTTTTGCGTAAGAATTCGATGAAATCTGTGTTTAAATCGATTTGTTGCCCAGATACAATATCTATTTCAAGTGGGCGTTCTCCAGATTTACCTGTGGCTACAAACATGTCTTTCGCATGACCTGCTTTGCTCATAAGAGTATTAACAGATGCAACATCATTAAACGAAATTTGATTTTCTTTGTATTCTCGTGCTGCTCTCTGAACTTGAGCTTGAACATCTCGGTCTATACCCGACTGTTTCACATAAAATACACGAGTATCATTTGAACGAGTTACTGTGCTGACAACTTTGAATATGAGCGTAGTCATATAGAGTTTCGCATAGAATAAAGAACGTCTAAGCATCGATACCCCGAGATGAGTTTCAACATCTTCGTTTACTTTGAAATGGGTCATGTATTCTGCTGAGACGAATTGAACTTTGAAGTCTCTACGGTACAGGTCTTCATACATTAACGCATTTACCATAAGTTCTCGGAACTTCGGATTATTCTTGACGTACTTATTATCAATTTTCTGTATAATGCGCATTGCAATAACATCTACGATAGAAGTTGCAGCGTCTTTATTCCGCACATGTTGGAAAACCAAACTCGTTCTGTTAAGTTGGTTATTCTGAAGCATATTATTGCGTATTGTGCCATATGTTTCATACAGCAAGTAATACCCGATACATTCATCAAGAATGTATACAGGAACAGTTCGCAATGGAGACATGAGTTTCATATAGATTCCTGAAACATCTTTGTATTCAGGCAACACAGCGTCATCCTGACTTATATCTGCAGTATTAACAACGCTATCAGGAGTACCGATGTCCTTCATATCTCGGAATGTTTGTTCTTTTTTCTCTTTCGATTCTTTGCGTTTATGCGCCGCCAACATCTTCAAGATATTTGGGTCGCTTAATGATGAGATTTCCACATCTTCCATCAGAGGCATTCCACCATCGTTTATTACTTCGATATTAGCATATTTATCGAGAAGATATTGTTTAATGTTCGCTCTGGTTATCTGTCGTCTATCTTGCTGATTAGTTAATGGAATTGCTGCGTCGAATGCTTCGTATATTATATCAACATCTTTGTCAATTCCCTCTACTTCAATTCTTTGAGTTGGTTTCCCGTTTACTGTAGTCTCTTTAACTACCGCAAGTCTACTGATTGATTCGTAAGTTGCACCAGTGTAACTTTCTTTATACAACATCGGATTCGATTTTCTCATCAACTCAAATTTTGAAAAGATTCGATTGTATGGTTGATGAAATACGAAGAAATCTCCATAAGTTAACACATTTGGAATGATTGTATCGTGCATTTTTGCATCAAGATTATATTGTTGCTCCATATCTCGAATTATTTCATTTAACTCTTCACGTCGGTCTTCAGAAATTCCTTCTATAGCAATAGTTTTAGAAACATCGGCAAGTATACCATCAGATGCAGTAACGTTGTCTCTCAATGTAGTAACCGCCGTAGCTAATTCACACAACTGTTCCGTTACCATTCGCAAGTCTTCGTATTTGTTATTGATATTCTTGTATCTTTCGTAGAAGAATGTGCTGAATGTAGTGGCATCTTCGTTGATGATTTTCTCGAGATTAGTTTCGTTTCCGGATGGATCTTTTAAAGCATCATTTATGAACTTCGAAAAGTCTGGTCCGGAGAACGAAGTCATTTCGTCATACTGCTGGTTAATTACTTTATTCAACTTCTGGCGTTTTGCATCAAGTTCAGTTGAATTAGTTTGTGAGTAACCAACAGTGGATCTTGAAATGTCGGAGAAATAGTCAGCAAACCGTTGACTGATTGTCTTAAGTTCTTGAGCGTCAGATTCACTCATTCCACCACTCGGTTTAGCCACAATTAGCCCTCCTTTACTGGTTTTAGTAAACTGTCTCAAGCGTAGAAAAGCGGTTACAAGAGGCAGGTATCGTCAATCCTGCCTCTAATGCGTTTTGTTTACTAAAAGATGTCGCAGGTTTTCGTCTTATGCTTAATGTCTTATATGACGATATTACAACGCATTATCACTTTGTATTGTATCACATTCGCAAAAATCTTCTTTTCAAGAAATGAGATTCGTTCCCCTGATATGTTTCAAACACGACATCGAACCAGATTCCATCGGAAGAATAATGATTCGTATATGCTCGAAGATTCTTGAATTTCTTTAACAACGGGAACTCGCTAATTGTGAGATACATTTGATAAGATTCGTCATCGAAAAAACACGGCTTTATCAGCTGATAATCTATGAGTTGTTCTATTTGAGAATCGCTGAATTCGTACCGTTCAAGTCCGTCATCTTTCAATACTGTCAATACATCGGAAGACGCTATAGACATCATCTTTTTCGCCGATACTATATCGGATTCATTTGCAACTCGTCCGATATCCTTGGGCTCTTCATCGATACTTTTAACCCTGACGATATTATCTTCGATGACAATTTCATCGTAATGCTTCAAATCTCTGCTCGCTTCGAATGTTGATTGTGAAGACATGATAGTGTTTTTAAGTTCGGGAAATGTGTTAAGGATTGCAGTTTTATAATAGCCGTGGATGTATTTTATCTTGACTTTCTTATCCGCATCAGATACCGGAATACCGACTATGTGACCGGTATCCAATATAAACCATTGTTTGTAAATCAACTTCAACCCCTGATTCAATTCCATAAACTGCTTGACTTTTCGTTTTCTTTCACGATATTCGTTGGAAGAAGCCATATACATCACTCCATTCCAATTACAGCTTCTTCGAAATCACTATATTGATTATCGATTTTGATATGTTTTGAACATGGATGTATTTCGTCAAGTTCATCTAACATTTCTTCTACACTCGGAAGATTATGCCAGTTCATACCCATACGGATAACGTCTTTTGTGAGATAGTTCTCAAGGTATTCTTTTCCACATTCGAATTTGAGATTAGGATCCTCCTCGTAGACATCTCTCGCGTTACCGTTGTAATGTTTGTTATCTATAAGGAGTTTACCAACCATTGTTTTGGCGCTGATGTTGAATGAGATTATTGTGTTCGGATAGAGCGCCGCAAAGTCCATGTCTATCACGTACTTGAACACATACTTGCTCGGATTACCGAAAAGAACTTCACCGACATTTTCGTTCAATTCGGGATTTCCGACAACCGCACCATCAAACTTTTCGTCGTCATCATCATCTTCACCGTACGGTTTAGAATAATCCATATTACAATTATTCCCAGCCACAAAACCTTGATTGATACACTCAATATAGAATCGATTCTTCAAGAATTTCGTCTGTGAGAAAATCTCTTTGTAAGATGAACCATTAACCGTTGCTCTCGATAATACATCGTCCATATCTTCGGTTTTATTCTCGATTCCATATAACAAAAGAACGTCTTTGATGGAATAGAGAATGAATTTGCGGTAATCTGTATACGGAAGAAATTTATCATAACTCCCGCTATATTCAAATTTTCCGCTTCCTATTTCGGTTCTGGCAATGTAATCGAGTTTAGACGAACGAAGTTGCGCACGATTCTTTCTGAGCTTACCGTAATTCAACATCGCATCCGTCCAAACTATCTTGGAAGTCACGTCGAAAAAGTCTTTCTTGAGAACTGGTTTGCCGGTGTTTTTATCTTCCCAATAGTTAAGCTTTTCCAACTTGAATTCCGGGTCACAAAATAACTCATGAGCATCTCCTCCGAGTTGATAAGTTCTGGCTATAAGATTCTGAACATCATATCCCATATTCCAGATTCCGAGCATATCCGGGTCAATCATTCGAAGAACTTCAAAGAGCTTATACAACATCTTCAGTTCATCATCGAACATATAAATCTGATATCCAAATCCCGGAAATTCTTCATCGTAAGTTTCGTGACAGAGTTTGTAGAAGTTATCGATGTCGTCTTCGAATTCTTGTATTAACGGATTTGGTCTGGCGGCATTGCGTAAACAGAAAGTGTGAACCTTCTTATTGTAGCCATCACAAACACTTACCGCGTTAACTGGGGCTCTACCTTTTTCGGGCATTCCGATGTAATCGACAACATCGTTCTCGATATCCAGAAACGCTTTTTTCAAAACGACTTTTGTCTCCGGATGATAGTAATGAATCGTCCACCAGCAACGATAAAAATCGCATATATCCAAGTCGGCTCCGAAACTATACGGATAATGAAACAGGTTATTCATCGTTCTGAAGTTTCGTTGTTGAATACACTGATTGCGAAATTCTTTCCACTTACCACCAGCTTCTTCCGCGATGACTTTTAAAACATCTCTGTACGGCACCGTTTTTGAGTAAAGTTTATCTTTCTCTATGGCAGTAAGATTGTTAGTAAAATCTCTGTATTCTGGTTTGACGAAGAAGATTTCGACTTTTGGGTTTGGAATATTATGAACGAATTTCAAACCCGTGCGAACGTTTTTAAACAACAACATCGCATAGTCGGTATCGTCTTCATCTCCTGCTCTAGGTTTAACGTATTTGACATCGAGAAGAATTATATCTCTCGTGTCTAAGTCTCCTAAAAATTTCATTTATCTCAACTCCTGACTGTATTCAGATTAAATAGTTGTGTCTGGGTGGGTTGTTCTTTAATTCCGTAGATAATTGACACCAGTTTAATATGTCTAAAGGAGGCGATAAACGATGAATATAGATGCTGAACTTGAAGAATTGAAAAAGTCTAAAGATAATCCGTTCGGTTCAGTTGAAGAACCTGAAGAAGATTTAAGTCTTGGACTTTCTAAACGGGTTAAAGACGAAAAGAAAAAGAAGAAAAAGAAGAAAGCGGTCGCTGATGAACTTGATGATTTACTTGGCGGAATAGATTCTTTTTCTTCTACTGCAAGTGTCGATGCTGAAATCGAAGGCATTATGGAAATGGCTAAAGACATAAAGAAAGCTTTGAAGAAGAAAGATGGGAAGATGGAATTTGACCCAGACAAATTTATGAATGGTGAAGGTAAAGGACGCAAGAAACACAAAGATTTGGTCAAGAAATACTCGGCAATGTTCAAGACCGAAGAAGCGTTGATGTTAGCTTTGCTTAAAGAGTCCGACAATGATACTCGAGTGATTCGTGAAGCTTTTATGTCATTAGCTAAAAATGGATCTGTTCGTGGTGTTATGGGTAAAACTGCTACAGATTTTGCTTCAGCATTAGTATCGGCTAGCTCTCATAGGTTGGCTATCATAAAACAACTTGCTGACCTTAAGAAGATCGCTAATGATTTGGCGTTTAAAGAGGAATCTAAACGTAAAGATTCTGACGAAAACGGACTTGACCAAGAATCTCTCGGTGCAATGGCTCTTCGCAGTTTGTTTGGTCAAAGTACTCGCGAATTCTCTAATGTGTTACAAAGTTCCACAGCAATTAGTGAAGAAGAATTTAATCGACTTGAAGAAAACGCAAAACGTGAGATTCCGGTTGAATCATATACAGAAGATTTCGATACAGGTCCGGTTATTGACAAAGATGGCAATACTCGTCAGATCGATTCACAAGAACGAATGTCTGTTGATTTTGACCCAGATATGGAAGAACACTTGAGTAGTTTATCTGAGCAATATAAAGACGATCCAATATATGGAAGGTCAAGTGCCGGAGATAGTTTAATCAGAAACGAATCTCGTGGTGTCAAGATAAAAGTGAGACGCTGGTCTGATGAATCTACAGGGAAATACGAATTTGAATTTGTTGCGGTCGATAAAGATGACATTGAAGTTCCGGATTACGAAGTTCCTGATAAAACCAGAATTAAGATGACTTGGAATGACGAAACTGGAGTTGCTAAAGATAATCGTGGACGAATCTATGAGATTATCGATTATTAAGCGGATTAAGGGAGCACTAATTATTAGTGCTCCCACGATACGCGTTTACAACGGCAATTCTACATTTACAACCGGATGACAGTCGATTTGATACGTGAATCCATTTTCGGTATGAGATTTTCTGTCTGCCATGAAAGCCCAGTGACCTTCAGCATCTTTATTCAATACTTTATTCTTGTAATCGCTGTAGGTACGGAATATCTCACCACGTTCAATATCCTCGAATTTCTTAAGAAGCCACACACCATCAACGTACACCTCTGCTTTGACCAATGCTTCTCTGAATGAAGTCTTAGCCATAAAACTCACCTCAATTTATTCTATTGATATTCTTATATGAATCAAGCTGATTATCTTGCTCGATAGTTACGAATACGTCTACCGGATAATTCTCGAACAGTGGATTGTGCGTTATCATAAACAATTGTTCGCAATTCATTGCTTGCATTCGTTTTTCCAACATTCTCAAGAGGTGAGCTTTGATGTCGATGTCGAGTGGTCCGTCTACTTCGTCCAACAGAAGTATGTTATAGCCGTCCGTTCCGATGAACTCTTCGATTAACGCAAATGATAATGCCATTGAGATTACTGAAGTTTCTCCCTGTGACGCTTGAATTGCATCTGATATGACGATTCCGTTTTTCGTATATGGAATGCGGAATTCTTTATCGTCTATTATAATGCGTTCAAGTTGAATTGCATCACCGCAGACCTCGGATATGATTCGATTAGCAATATTTCTGGCTCTTCCAAAATGAGCATTAAGATAGAGCAACGGAATTCCTCGATTACTGGAGACCGCATTCTTCACTAACTCAACCTCATTATACTTGGCAGTTAATGCTTCTTTTTGCTCTCTAAGCTGAATATATTCCATTAACTTGACTTTTGTTTGGAAATGTAACTGCTCAAGTTCTTTAATCTGCGCTTTCATCTGTTCGATGTTTCGGTTAGTCGAAACCACGTAAGTATCAAATTCGTTAAGTAGTGTAATCTTCGAATCTAATACTTTCAGCTCGTTATCGACTTCTTTCAAAGATTTGGAATATTCTTCTTTTCGGCGCAATAATTCAAAGAAATGTTTCGCGTCATCGATAATCTCTTCGCAAATCTCTATATCTTTCTTCAGATGTTTCTTTTTCTTGTGAAGATCGTTAAGAGTTTTTTCCATATTAGAGATTTGGATAATGAGTTCATTTCGCCTATCGATAACAGATTTATCCGCTGATTCTTTTCGCTGCTGAATAATTTCGAGCTGAGACTCATACTTCTGAATTCTTTCTCGAGTTTCTTTCCATTCTTCGAACTTTTCAAGGAACGTAACCATTTGACCGACTTCGTCGAAGTCGAAAAATTTCATCGAACCTTCCATTGTATCGAGTATCACATTTGCAAATTCGACGTTATACGGAAAGATTTTTCGCCTGGCATCTAACACCGATTTGATATGCGACATGGCGTCACAAACTTTAAGAGCTTCATTTCCAACATCAATATCTTTTTTAATGTCGTGGATTGAACGAAACTCTTTTTCTCTGAGAGCATTGAAAAACGGACAGATTTCAGTTTGATTACATCCGATAGGGGGAATCATTTTGACTTCGGAATGTGCTTTATCTATACTGCATAAACTAAGCTCCGTTTTCAACTTAATCAGTTTCGCAACACAATAATCTCTCGGGTTCTTTTTCTTTTGATACCCCTTGAAATACATTTCTCTTGCAGAAGAAGAAAGTTCTCTAACAGAAAGAATCATATCACGGATGGTTTGCATCAACGCAATATCTTCCAGAATATCATCTCTTGTACATTTCGGATTGAAGTTCTCGTAGTATTTCTTATACTGGTTATCGAACTTGAGAGCCTCTTTTAATTCTGCTCGAATACTGGTTTCGTCATCGATTTCTTGAATAGAACGAACTTGATTGTCTAAATCGGTTAACGAATTTTGATTTGTTTCAAGCGATTGTGAGATTACTTCTATCTTTCCGATAATTCGAGCGAGTTCACGTTCGTTTTCGTTTTTCTCTGAATTCAACTCATCGATATAAGATTGCTGATCATCCACAATAACGAACACACTCCGAATGTTTTCAATTTCTCTCGACATATTCATCAATTCAGAGATAATTCCTGAGCGTGTTTGGTTCAAGTTGATTATGAGTTCTCTCAATGATTCGACACTTGAATTCACTTGGGTTTCAATTTTTCCCTTAGCAGTATACAAATTTCGGTTGGCTTCTTCGACATCTTGCTTCAACTTCTCGAGACGTTGTTCGATATTCCAGAGTTCTTCTTTGTAACGAGTTTCAGCAGATTCATCTCCAAACTTCTTCAGTTTATCCACAATGATTGCTAGCTCGGAATTACACTCTCTCGAAGACGCAACTGCGTTCTTATAGTCACGAATATATTCATCAATCTCGCTAAGAAGTTTAACCGCGAATTCTTTTCGGTTTGTATGACCTAATCTGACGAGATTATTCACATTTGAACCAAGACGCAATATTTTCAAAAATCCGATGTCGATTCCGAATTCAATCTCTACCAACTCGTTAAAGCTAGTAACTAATCCAGATGTATTCATCTCGATTCCATTCTTCTCTATATAAGAGCGAATCTGTCTTCCACTTTTTTTGGCAATGTAATAATGACGAATGACGTATACATCTCCGTTTGACTTAAGGTAATGGATTTCTTTCTCACCATCTTTACCGGAGATAATCATATCTTCACCGTGTCGCAAATCCACATTTCCCATATATGCAAATGGTTGCAGTTGACTGAGAATATAAGTTTTGCACGAGCCGATTGGACCGATAAACAGCAGTATCGGATTAACCATTTTAGAGAAATCGATTTCCAGACGTTTTGTGTGTAAAGTTACATCTATTGCCGCAAAGTTCTTGAGTTTGAGATATGTGATTTTCATATCCTCACTCCTTTCTTAGTTTAAAGTGTCTGCTGGTAGAAAAAACAAAGTGGTGTATAAATGTTATAAAAAAATCCGAGCGCTATTGTGCGTTCGGTCGCAACCATATAGGTTGCTAAATTGGTTTGTCTTACCAGGCGACGTGTTTGACGTAGACGCCACCATCTTGATCGATGCGCGCCATAATTGTCACGTCGTGAACTGTGCCGATTGCGAAGACTTTGTACACGCCGGGGACGCGGACTGGTTGAAGCATTGCGTTTGCCCAGTGAGGGTAGACTGCTTTTGCTACCGCCAAAACTTTCGCCTCGTCGGTTTGCGCCATCTGCGCGACAGCTTCGCCGACCTTGTTTTCTTCGACATACGTCATGATAAACATCCTCCTTAAAGATGTGGATCGTAGGTTTTCGCAATTTAGTACAAGAGAACTCCTACTAAACTCTCATACACCACGATAATATATACTTATGGGAGGGGGTAATGTCAGATTGTAAAATCGTCACATTAAGATAAAATATCCGATGTGATATTTTGTCGTTACATTATCCCCCTGATGATGTAACATGGAATTACCGGATAAGGCGAAGTTCAAGTTCTTCGCCTTTGATGGCGCTTTTTTTCGCAAAAAAGAACGAGTGAAATTTCACTCGTTTTAAACCGCCGAATTTGTAGCCCACGTTATTGTGTGAGTATAGCGTAAAGTTAGTACCTTTCATGTTAATTACTCCTTCTCACGGGAACGATATGTACATGAAAGGTACTTCAAATCATTCGGGTTGTTCAGATTCGTTTTCTCGGTCTTGCATTTCTTGAATATGATGACACATACCCATTATATCGTCACCATGAACTATTTCTGAGTCGTAAATGTAGATATTCTCCAATATGTGTTGAAGATCTATACTGACATCTGTGTTCATTTCCATGGGCATTATTATTAGCGGATTATGCTCGTCCCTCATCACACTAATTCCTCTTCCGGTTACCGATGCAATAACTCGCATTTCGTCTAATGAATCTACAAAAATTACATCACGACGCGCAGTTAATCCGAGCAACAATTCATAATATTCTTTTTGTTCTCTCGTCAATCTAACAGGTTTATTCAATTTTCTGAGAAGCCACTGTTTAAACGAAGTCCACCATATTGAAAGTCTACTGCGTTTAGGTGCTGGATACGCTGCCAATATCTGATGAAGTGCCCACGTTCTAACAATTCCGGGATGAATATTTGCATTGATCCATGCTGGTTTATCTAAGAAATGGAGCATTATAGTGAACTCGAATTCTAAAGGAGTAATTGTATCATAACCACGTATGTCGCAATGACCATCTCTGAATTCGTCATGTAAATATCTCAATTTACATCTCTCCTTAAGATAACAAAGTCGGTCAGTTAATCAAAACTGACCGACCCGTTTTCATTCTTTGTTAATTTTCTTAATTTTGTCTTCGGTTGAACCCATCGGAGTTCTTTCGGATTTATCTTCTTTTTGAATATCGAAAATGTCGCTATCTATCAATTCTCTCAAATCGTGGTGGTTGTACTTGCAGAGCATCATGGCAACTAACGCACGACCGGCATTTCCCGAACCAATGAGATATGAACCGATCTTTGGAATCAGTGGATACGAGTAATAACCATTTTTCTCGAGATGCATTAACACTTCGCACTTTATCGCGTTCGTAAAATTATTCGCTCTAAGGATGTCATTCAACAACATCTCTTATCGCGGAATCTTGCGTCGTAATAAGAGAATTCATTATATCGTCCCATGATTATTTCACACACTTGACGATTCATCAGCATCTTCTTACGAAGCTCATCATCAAGAAGAATGATGTCGATATATCTGCGAATAACCTGTTCGTTGACATATGCTCCAGCGTTCACTATATCGGAGATAGAGATCTTGGAATTCTTTTCGACCCAGTTAAGACCATATGCCTTGATATAACGGTCAATATTCGTTTTATCAACCAACGGTTCGAAAATGTCGCGATATTTCCGCATCAGTTCAATCGGAAACGGATACGCACATTGTTGTTCTTCTGTAAGTACAGACATCACCCATTCGAGATCTTCCTTGCTGAAATCATTACAGTGACGAGAGACCCATTTTTCTTCAATCATATGAGTGTAACTTTCAGGTTTTGTCAAGTCTTGTGATGTGAAGATATAATCGGGGAGTTCAACGAACAATGTTCCGTAGTGTTTCTTAATCCACTCAAAATGTGTATAAATATTGACGTTTTTCATCACTACTTCGAGAGGAGCTCCGCGACTGATTAAATCGTCCAGCGACTCGTTCTTCAGTATAACGGCATAAGCGTCAAGGTTTTTACGTTTCAATTCGTTGTTGAATATCGGAAGAAGAGTCGCTATGAAAATTTTCATGAAATCGTAATCATCATACAACTCACGGATTATATCAGCAGATAATCTAACCGAACGTTCCGGATGCTGGATAAGATGAATAATGAACTGCATCTCCGGGATATTGGAAATGATATGCTCGTTATTTTCATCAGGGTTAGCTTTTTTCGCCAGATCGAAACGCTTCTTAATGATATTCATATAGCTCTTGATTGTTTGATAAACGAGTTGGTTAGTTAGCATTCTCTCGTCATGTGAATATGACGCGTAGTTACTGAGTTTTTTGTGAAGAGCCATACTCAGAGCTTCTGCGAACATCAAGTTTCTTTCATTGACCCATCCAGGTTTGACGTGATCAATATTGACACGATCGAGATTAGCGTAAAGCCATGAGCCCAAGTTGACGAAACATATCAGAGAGCTCGTACTGCTCGAATATACTTCATCCGGACCTTTCGAATTATCTTCAGGAATCAACGCCAGAATTTCTTCTTCGTTAGGCATCATCCATTTGAAGTTATCTTGTAAAGCTAAAATCATCTGAAACTTGAATTCAGTAATGGGCGGTTTCAGATAATTAATAGCTCTCTTATAGAAGTCCACGACATCTTCCCGACACGGAAATCTGATGTGTTGCTTCTGGAAAATTGAAATATCGTAACCATTACGCATTATGTTATATGCGTACGGAATCAGTGTCTTGTTGTCGAGATATGTGACATCAACCATACCGGCTTCCAAATAGTTAAAGCTTGCCGCTATCTTTGCAATCAATTCAGGAAATCTGCGATGTATTGCCAAACTGAGATGCCACTCATAGTCGTCAGGTTTCGAACCAACTAATGCAAATACTACCATGCGCTCGAGAATTTCTTCATGAAAGTAGCTCTTCAAATCATCATTACCAATATCGCGACGATATTTGAAACCCCATATTATCGTAGCGAATATTTCTGCCACTATTGGGTCGTATCCAAGTTTGAATGCTACCATAATGAAATCAAGCAAATCTTTTTTATGGATATATTTCTCGATGTTTTCAGTAACCTTTTCAGGAGTATCTGCGCCTTTAGTGTAGTAATTCACCGTTTCACAAATTATGGTGTGAATATAGTGTTTGAGAATTTCCCACGCCATATTTGCATGACGATATTCTTCTCCTGATGTAATGACTTCTTCATTAGGTAAATTAACCCACGGTACAAACAAAGTATTCTTTTCGACCATATAATCAATCAGATCGTGAATATGATCTTTACTTGCACATTTGCGGTTACCATATTGGTGAAGTCTCGCAAACTCGAATTCGACTGCGATGTCATTGACAATTTCTCGTTTTTCGCCTTCGTTCAAATCCATTCGACGACGAGCAAAATACGGGATGTATCCTTCGTCATAGATATCGTTGCTTTCACAAATGTCACAACTAAGCATCGAATCCGGATTCATAAGATTGATATACAAATTTCGTTCTTCACTCATTTGTATTTCCACTCTCCTTTCTTTCTTTTTCGCGATTCTTCGATTAAGTCGCCGATGTAAATAATGGTTTCGTCATCCATGTATATTACAACAGCAGACTCAGTTATCAAGAATGGTTCAACAACAGGACTGAACCAATCTTGAAATTCTGCGTATTCTTCGTCGCTTAAACTTCTGAGGTCGAATCTGTAAGTGTTATTTCCGTACTGTAACGGAACACAGATTTGTTTTGCTGTGCCATCGATATCACCACGATCTGCAATGAAAGCACCGTAAGTGAAGAGTCTTGACATAATTTCAGCAGCATTAGAGTTCAAAACGAACGTGCAGAATCTGTCATTCTCCCGATGAGTTATCGTTGGCAGTATTTCCACTGAAGGCTTTGGAAAGGGCATCTGCTGTCACCTCCATATCGAATGAATATTTTTCAGCTTCAAGCGGTTCACTCACAAGTTTCAAAATATTATTCTCAAGAACAGGTTTGAGTTTATTCTCGCTTATCATCAATTCGAGTTTTTCTTTTTCTTCAGGGTCCATAAGACCTTTGACTATATAAAGAGCATCATCTGTGGTTATATCTTTTTTATCGTCGAAAGAAAACCCTTCAGTATTAAGAATTTGAAGCGCTGTGCTATATATCTTCTGCACTCTTAACTCCTCTTCAGGGGTTCTACCTTCAATCAAACGACGATAAATCATAAGACGCTGCGGTTGTTCCAAAGTTTGCTCGATTCCTTTATTAACCAAATCGATTTCATATTCCGCCTCAATAATATCTTTTATGAGTTTTGGATTAACTGCAAACGTTAATCTTCCAAAGATATTATCGACAGAAAGCGAACACATAGCAGACCGTTTCTTCATGTCTTCAGACATATTGTCGTTCTCATCCAGTTCAACATGTCCTGGAATGAATAAGAGATACATGATACGGCGTTCGTCAAGAAACACAAATGTGCGAGTCTTTTTGCCGGTAATAGAGTTAGGTTCATCAGAAAGCTCGAACTTCAAACCGTTAAAGCGCACAGTTTTGCCATCTTCGTCAATCTTCATATATCTAGGGGTTTCAGGTTCTACTTCGTGTTCCTCGGTAATATTGACTGCATCAAAGTCAAACGGCCAGCAATTATTCTGATGCAAGAACGTATAAATTTTAGGGTTCGCATTCAACGTTCCGTCTTCTTCGCGATGACTCATGAAATTCTTAGCAACCAAAGAAGGTCTCACTTCCAAAATTTCTTTCATAAAAATTCCTCCCTAAGTAAGTCAATGGCTCTGTAACATCATTCAGGTGCTACAGAGCCTCGACCACTGTTAAAATTCCTCGTCCTCATAGAACACGTCGTCATCGTTATCTTCAGGGAGGTCTTCGTCATCGTATTCGCACAAGTAGGCACCATGCCCAGCCAACAAATCGAGAACTCCCGCAAGACAAATCGAATGTTCCCTGTGAGTACCGAACGTCATATTTTCTTTAGCTTCGTTTTCTCCCCACCAGAGAATATAAGACATGTAATCGCTGAGAAGAGTTATCCTCGGACCACCAATACGAGATTTGACGCCGTGAACGTTACGTACGAAATTGTGTAAATTCAACATAAGTCCGGCAAACATGCTTTCGCACTGAGGTTGTCTTTGATGATACTGATAGACCATCTCGATGAAATCCGCCACGTCGAAATAACAACGCTCCATGTATTGCATAATGCCACGGATTGGCATATACTCGGAATTCAGATTTGAAGGCATCATTGTCGAGAGTGTACGAGCGACTTGCAGAATACGGTCATTGTTACGCATATCTTCTTTATCGAAGACAATCGTCTCAAATCCGTTAATCGTTCTGTACATATCTTTATCTTCTGCCTCGTAATTCAGAGTGAATCTGCAATCGCCGGCTTCAGATTTTTGGAGTTTAAGCCACACCTTCAACCGACCATCTTTCATAGTGAGGGTATCCAGAGTTCTCATACTTTCTGTCCATTTCATAAAGATTCCTCCTTCTTAAGAAATTTGTGTGGATCATCATCAAATCGAATTTGTAAATGTAAATTGATATAATAATCGGCGTGAGATTTATGTATATATTATATACGTGACACACGTCAAAATTATTAAGGGAGGTTCATTAATATGGACGACAATTACAAGGCATTTCCGTTTCCTGAGAACTTGATTCGTGATGTCTACATGGACTCCGAACACACGGAAGAAATTCTCCAGAAACCCGCGATGCGACTCAACACGATTCGGGCGATTCGCGACATTCTGCCCGAAAACAAAGAGATGCACGACAAATGCACTCTGGCTCTTCTCGACCGCTACGGCTGCGGTGCTACGTACAGAGAAATCGGCGAACACATCGGCGTTACCAACAGCAGAGCTCGCGATATTTTGGCTCGTGGTTTGCGTTGCTTGCGCCATCCGGCATTCTATTACATTTTCAACGGTCAGTTCGATTCTCTCAAAGCGTATATCAAAGCGCGTGACGAAAAAGTCGAAACCGATGGAAATGCGCAAGTTATGCTCACTACCGAAGATTTTCTGGGCAAGACAATCGCGGAAGTTCAAGATATGCCTAACGTTAAAGAGGTTCCTCAGTGGAGACGATTGACTAACGTTCTCAAGAGGAAGTTCGGGATGAGTGCGACAATGCACGACATTTACTACAAAACACCCGAAACTCTCTTGCAAGTCCACGGGTTTGGTCAACAGTCGTTGGAAGAACTCGACAAAATGTTCAAAATCGTTGGAATTTCCTACCTTGGGAGGTATGACATCACGAAAGGATGATGTGTATGATTAAGATCATTCTAGAATCACCTGAAAGAAATCCCGGCTTGTTCATCCTGTGCAAAGTACTTTTTCGTGAAGGAAAATCTACGTTCCGAATGGAAGAGCTGTCCGTTGCTCCTGTCGGCAATTCGCTTACTTGGCGTTATTTCATAGACGATTCAGGCCGCGCAACATTCTTCAGAATTGACAGCAAAGGATATGCTGTTATCGAAGGAACTGGACCGTCGGTCGCTCCCGGCAATTACATTTGGTTCGAATCCGACAGCTATAACACAACTTGGGGATTTATGACTCCGCCAAAAAACGTTTTCCGTCGCGTTTTCTGGGAACGCGGTTATTCTTCAAGGAAAGAACTGTTTCATTTCAACTGCTCACCCAAAGAGATAATGGACGCGATACATGCGAACAAAAAGGCGTTTTATGAAGACCGCGAACGTATTCTGAAAGAAGTGCCCGAATCCAGCTGGGCGAACGTCGGCGGTATCGAGATTTACGCACGTGGTGGCGACATTGCCGTCTTTGCCGATTTAATTCGCGACTGGGATCATCAGGCTTGGTCTTTCAACGGCATTTACGTTCTCAAGGGTTGCGCTACTGGATATTTCGCTGATAAAATTCTCGATCGTGTCAAAGACCACAGCGGTCTCGTCGTCAATGCTTGCAGTTTAAGGGGGTGAAAAATATGCCTAACTGGTGTTACAATGAAGAGTACATTTACGGGCCTAAACCGCAAGTCAAAGAATTGTACGAAAAGCTCATTGATTGGTCGAGCCGTAAATACGAGGATGATAACTCGACAGACATCTGGCTTTATAAAATCGCTCTCGGTGCGGGTTTCTCGATTGATACCGATTCCCCTGACAAGCCCGGAATCTACTTCCGCGGCTATTTGCTCGAACCGTTCGAGTTTGCGGATTATGACAATGACAACGCGGTCATTCGTTTCTCGTCCGACACTGCATGGGGTAATTTCCATGAAGAGTGGGACCAGATTCTAGCAAAAGTTGCTCCCGAATGCAAATATTACTTCATCGCGATTGAACCGGGTAGCGAGATTTATATCAAACGCGACCCTCTCGAACTCTTTCCGGAATCTGAATGGTATGTTGATATATACATCGACGTTCCGGAAGGTGTGCCTGAAAAACTGCTTGAGCAAGACGGCTGTGAGAATTGGTGGTTGGAATCCGATCTGGTACATTACCTCAGAGATCTTCTTGATATGGAAAGCCACGATATTCATGAATTGGTCGGAGAGTTTTACCGTCGTTTTTCAAATGGTGCTTTTGGTAGCCAAGACAATTGCTACTCGTTTAACAAAATTGAAGAAATTCAATAAACCCGTGTAAAAAACAGGTTTTTGACCGAGCTCGCAAGCTCGGTTTTTTTTTGCGATTTTTCCAATCTGACATTACCCCCACCTATGAATATATATTATCGTGGTGTATGAGAGTTTAGTAGGATCTCTTGTACTAAATTGCGAAAACCTACGATCCATGCCATACCTTTGAAGGAGGAATAAATTATGGCAAAGAAATTTACGGCGGCAGACTTGTTGAAAATTGCAAACGGCAGCGACAAGGCGCAAAACGAAGTCGAACGCATCATGGACAAGCTTGTGGGTTTCGCCGATCGCGGCCTCACGGCAGCGTACGTTGATGTCGAAGGCGAGTTCCGCGGAACGGTCAAGCGTGAACTTGAAAACGCTGGTTTCAAAGTCGAAAACCGCGGCGATCAATTCAGCGTCAGCTGGAAAGAGTCTCACGACAAGAAATCGCTCCCGACTCCGCCCAGCAGCGAGACACCGAGTGCGGCACCGAACGCGACCACGATTGTCGGAGGCAAGAAGGTCGAGAAAAAATCTCAGACCGACCGCAAAGCGGAAAACTCCGACGGCAAAAATGTGACGCACCACGACAAGAAATCGCTCCCGACTCCGCCCAGCAGCGAGACACCGAATGCGGCACCGAACGCGACCACGATTGTCGAAGGCAAGAAGGTCGAGAAAAAATCTCAGACCGACCGCAAAGCGGAAAACTCCGACGGCAAAAACGTGACGCACCACCACAAAAATCGCGGAGGTGTCAACGGCTGCGTATTCAACATTAACATGCCCATCACAATCAACATCGAAATCCACCACTTCACAGCAAAACGCACAGCCAAATAATCAAACCAAACAAAACTTCAGCAACCAATAATGGTTGCGACCTGACGCATACATTTGCGCCAGGTTCTTTTTTGGAACATAAGAAAATCGCGGCATTGTGGGAGGCTTACATGTAGCCTCCCACTTCGTCTCCGGAAATTCCCGGATTCATATAACACGGCATTGTATTGACATCCATATCCACAACAAGCCGAGGTATTCGTCGATTACTCAGAAATAATTCTGTCGAAATCTTCTTGAGTAATTTTGCCTTCAGCAACGTACTGACTGAGCAATGCGCGAACTGCGTTTTTACGAGCCGTGCCCACAATGTCACTGAATTTCGCTCGACCTTTAATAATCATTTCAGCCCAGAACTTATTCATTTTATTCTCCTCCATTCAGTTGGTTGTCAATTTCCATGATAGCCTCTTGCATGGTACAAATGGTGTTGTCTTGCTCGAGAATCAATCCCTGCATATCGGCAATCTCGCCGGTACTCTTGACAACCTGATTATTGGTTCGAAAATGATACTCGCCACTGTCAATCTCGTCAATATCAACGAAATCCGCACCCGGAATTTTTTCTTCGTTTCCGATGTTATACGGATTGCCGCCAATAGCAATACCATCAGCATCATCAGCGCCGAATGCTTGGCAGCAAGTGCCGGAATTAGCGTCATAGATAATGTAGCGAATATTGTCGCACAAACCAACGAGCTCACTACTGTTTCTCTTGGTTACCCTAAACATGGTTCACATTCACTCCTTTATTTGAATTTCTAATGCGTCCGCCAACTTTTGCAAGTCTTCAATCGGAGCATCATAAAACGCGTCGTTGAATAAGATAGTGTCATCGTACGGCATAAGGTACTTAGACCAATCTTTGCGAATCATGTCGATTTCGTCTTCAGAAAGTCTGGACACGTGTCCGTTTTCGTGTTTTCTCTCTCTTGGACTGAAAGCAATAGCATAGGTCAGTTTTCCCCGAACTAACCCCCGCTCATCATCATTCAGAGCAAAATGTTGATTATAGTTCTGACTGTGAACCTTTGTAATCTTTTTTCCGTCAGGAAATGCTACGAACTGTTGACCGTTTTCGACGATAGTTCCAAGTTCGGTTCCATATGGAATATTTACATTACCACAGATAGCCAAATCTTTAAATCTGCGGAATACAATTACTGATTCCATATAACAGCACTCTTCCTTTCTGCAGGTATAAGTCGTGTTGTTTCTTCATATAATATTTATCAAAAAGTTATTTTGATTATTTCGCAAGTAGCTTTTCTTAAAAAGTCGGTTTCGGACTTTGCGCCGCTTCGTGGCGCGCATGTTCGCTTGTTCGGATACGCCTCACTGCGCTCGCATGGGAGACCAATACTTCGAGGGCACTTTCGTGCCCTCTTCGTATTGGTCGGCTCACGAATGAGCCGATTTAGGGATTTAGGATATAGTAAAACAGGGCACAACCCCATTCGACAAGTAGGAATAATCGCCATCTCGTCCGCCGCGATTGCTTACCCTAAGGAAGCCAACGGTGGAATCGTTTTCAGGAGACCGCAACCACCATTCCTCAGTCCAAGTAGAATAAACACCCGAAAGGTTGTAACTAATGCGTATTTTGCTATTACCATTCTTGTAGTAGTCGTATTGCGCTTGTTTATTTTGTTCGTCTGGATTGGAATCATACGTGGTTCCAAACACTTCGAACTCTGACATAAGCCAGATTTTCTGATCCACGGGAGTAACGTGACTTCCATCAACCGTTCTGTAAGCTTTGGTGTCAGTATACTTAGTGCACTCAGTAATAACCGCTTTCAAATCGCTAGGAAGCGCGTTATAGAAATCATTGTTCAAAAAGGTTCTCAACGTGCTGCGTTCCCAACCACCGAAGTTCGTACCACTAGCACTACTACCTTTCGTCATCATTTTGTGTCCGTAGAAACAACACTCATCATCGTCAGTTGTTTTACCAATGCAGAAGTGACCACGTTTTGTTCCTTCAACAGAGCTGTTGTGGTCAATACCGAGACAAACAACACGCCAAGTGCTACCAGCCGCGATACTTCCCGAATCGAATTTAAAATCGCTGGGGAACGTAATATCGAAGTAGTCGCCAGCCTTGAAGTAGTTAGCTCCTTGACCACTGCTGAAAATTGTTTTAATTTGTGCCAGTGTTCTGGTTCCGCCATTTGTCATATCAATCGGCATACCCGAAGCTGTGACAGTGACCGTCTTGCTGGCCGCAGTGTAACGCCAAGTTTCTACTACTGCAATCGTCACCGTCGTTGTACCGTCCGATCTTCCTCTAATCGTCACCACAGTGTCACCTGCAATAGCCTTGCACACAGCACTGTCTGCAGGAGTTGCTTTGATTTTCGCGTCGCTGTTAGTAGTACACGTAACCTTGCCAATGGGAGCACTGGTTGTCAAACTCAACGAAGTTTTATCAATACTAAGCGTACCAGTTGCTCTTTTGTTGGTAACGGTGTAAGTAGCGGTTGCAGCGTTGTAGTTGTCAGTTTCAGCCGAAGTAACGGTAATTGTTGTTTTGGTATTAGTGACTTGAATAACCGTGACAGTTACCGTGTTTCCGCTAAGACTTGCTTCCGCAGAAGTATTGCTCGACTTCACCGACAATGCACCACCGCTAATGTTCTCAGTGACAGTAAAGCTACCAGGTGTGCCATAAGTAACAGTACCGCTCGTTTCGCTAAGTGTGATACTACCAGCACCTTTCGCTGAAGTAACGGTGTAAGTAGCGGATGCAGCGGTGTAGTTATTAGTTTCAGCCGAAGTAACCGTGATAGTGCGAGTTGCCGAATCAACTTTAACTACGTTGACAGTTACCGTGGTTTCGCTAATGCTTGCTTTCACGTAGGTAGAATCGCTAGAACTTACCGACAATTTACCACCGCTAATGTTCTCAGTGACAGTAAAGCTACCAGGTGTGCCATAAGTAACAGTACCGCTCGTTTCGCTAAGTGTGATACTACCAGCACCTTTCACTGAAGTGACGGTGTAAGTAGCGGTTGCTGCGTTGTAGTTA